>Ga0210003_1000397_pt1 | contig 39686 bp, 33 predicted proteins | sample LantaG_FD_182804 | JGI IMG/M metagenome (GOLD analysis project Ga0210003, IMG submission 182804) | Deep subsurface microbial communities from Baltic Sea to uncover new lineages of life (NeLLi) - Landsort_02402 metaG (SPAdes) (version 2) | ecosystem: Environmental > Aquatic > Marine > Oceanic >...
TAACAAAATACAGGACAGGCTGGATAATGCCATCACTAATGCTCGCCGAGTCGAACAATTCCATCAAACTTCCGGGACCGACAACCCCTCAACCCTTGTGCATTCCCTTGTGGAATATTTGCGGGATCTGAAAAAACAATAAAAGGAAGCGAATGGCCTGCGGCCCGGACGGCTAAAAGTGGGGGGAAGAAATTGAAGGGAAACCAGGTTGTAAAAACGTACAACAAGACCCCTCTCGGTGTTTTATTTTGACATATCAAACTGTTATTGCTAATATCAAATTGTTTTTTAGAGGAGGATGATGAGTTTATTTAAAACCAACAGGGCGATAATGTCCTTGTTAATTTCCTCAGACTATCTTGGCGAATGTAGTTTTTTCCCTCTCCATGTGTAGGAAATAATATAATGGGAGATGGCATCAATAAAAAATCGCTCAGCGAACGTGATATTTGTACAAGATACATTACTCCTGCTATCAATAATGCTGGCTGGGATAGTAGTCCTCACCATTTCCGTGAAGAAGTATACTTTACAGCAGGCAAAATAAAGGTGCGTGGTAAATTGGTCAGCCGTGGAAAAGGTAAACGAGCCGACTATATTCTGTATTATAAGCCCAATTTGCCCATAGCTGCTATTGAAGCAAAGGATAACACTCATCCAATCGGTGCCGGTATACAGCAGGGCTTAGGATATGCTCAGATATTGGATTTACCCTTTGCCTATAGTTCCAATGGTGATGGATTTATTGAACATGATAGAGCAACAGGAAAAGAAAGAGAATTGTCATTAAATGAATTTCCATCGCCGGTAGAATTATGGAAGAGACTGAATACTTCAAAAGGCATTGATCTGGATCAGGAAAAAATTATTACCCAGGACTATTACTACGAGGCTGGCGGTAAAATCCCTCGATATTATCAGAGGATTGCAATTAATAGGGCTGTCGAAGCCATTACTAAAGGTCAAGATCGAATTTTACTGGTCATGGCTACCGGCACAGGGAAAACCTATGTCGCCTTCCAAATCATCTGGCGGTTGTGGAAGGCCAGAATCAAAAAAAGAATATTGTATTTAGCCGATCGAAACATCCTCATAGATCAGTCGATAGTTAACGATTTCAAACCCTTTGGTGACAAGATGGCCAAGATAAAAAAAAGACAGGTGGACAAGTCGTATGAAATTTATATGGCATTATATCAAGGGGTTACTGGACTCGAAGAATGGAAAAATATTTATAAACAGTTTTCGCCTGATTTTTTTGATCTTATCATTGTCGATGAGTGCCACCGCGGAAGTGCGGCGGAAGATTCTGCCTGGCGTGAAATTCTGGAGTATTATTCATCGGCAACACAGATTGGGATGACGGCTACTCCTAAGGAAACAAAATATGTTTCCAATATCCATTACTTTGGAGAGCCGGTTTATACTTATTCATTGAAACAGGGGATTGAAGATGGATTTCTTGCGCCATACAAAGTGATTCGTATTGCTATGGACAAAGATTCAGGGTGGCGTCCTGAAGATGGCAAAGTGGATAAGTATGGTCATAAAATTCCTGACCAGATATATAACATGAAAGATTACGATCGCAATCTTGTTCTTGAAAAGCGGACTGAGCGAGTTGCCGAGAAAGTTACAGAGTTATTAAAGAAGACGAACCGTTTTGATAAAACCATAATTTTCTGTCAAGACATCGAGCATGCAGAACGGATGCGGAGGGCAATGGTTAATGAGAATAGTGACGAGGTGGCAAAGAATCACAAATATGTTATGCGAATTACCGGTGATAACGACGAGGGTAAAATGGAACTTGATAACTTCATTATGCCGGAGAGCCGCTATCCCGTTATTGCAACGACATCGAAACTTATGACAACCGGTATTGACGCACAAACTTGTAAACTGATCGTATTGGACAAAAATATTAATTCAATGACTGAATTCAAACAGATTATCGGCCGTGGCACCCGTATTAATGAAGAGTTCGGCAAGTATTATTTTGTCATCATGGATTTCAGGCAGGCCACCAATCTTTTTGCGGATCCGCTGTTTGATGGTGAGCCAGTGCAGATTTATGAACCCGGAAAGGATGATCCCATTGAACCCCCGGAACCTCAGGATAATGACCATGAAGGAGATGATGAGGAGATTTTAGTTGATCCCGAGTCTCCGGAACCACCACGACCAAGACGTAAATACTATATTGATGATGTTGAAGTTTTCGTCATCAGGGAGAGGGTTCAATATTATGATAATGATGGGAGACTTATTACCGAGTCATTAAACGATTATACGAAAAGAAGAATTTTCAAGGAGTATACTAGTCTTGATGATTTTCTTAACCGTTGGAAGAGCTCCGAAAGGAAGCAAACCATTATCGATGAATTAATGAAACAGGGCATTTTGCTCTATGAGCTTCAGGAGGAAGTTGGGAAGGATTTTGACCCCTTTGATCTGATCTGCCACATTGTCTTTGATCAGCCTGCGTTGACACGTAGACAAAGGGCGAACAATGTTAAAAAGAAAAATTACTTCACGAAGTATGGCGATAGGGCAAGGGCCGTTTTAGACGCGCTGTTGGATAAATATGCAGACGAGGGCATAGAGAATATAGAAAGCATGAAAATTTTGAGAATCAAACCATTTGATCAATTTGGATCTCCTGTTGAGATTATCAAAAGCTTTGGTGGCAAGGAACAGTATATTGAGGCAGTGAAAGAACTTGAAACCCAAATCTACGAAGTGGCAATATAGAGGGATAGAAATATGAGTATAAGAAACGTAGTTAAATCCATTCAGGATATTATGCGAAAGGACGCTGGTGTTGATGGAGATGCGCAGCGTATTTCACAATTGGCATGGATGGTCTTCCTAAAGATATTTGATGACAAAGAATACGAACTCGAAATGATGAATGAGAATTATAAATCCCCTATACTGGAACACCTTCGCTGGCGGAACTGGGCCGCAGATGAAGAAGGAATAACAGGCGATGAACTTCTCGATTTCATCAATAATGATCTGTTTAAATCCTTGAAGGAACTCTCCATTGATGAATTTAGCAATGGACGGGGTGTAATAGTCAAGGAAGTCTTTGCAGATTCCTACAATTATATGAAGTCCGGCACGTTGCTCAGGCAGGTCATTAATAAAATGAATCGGATAGACTTCAATAAGTCGGAAGATCGCCATATATTTAACGACATTTATGAAAAAATCCTGCGGGATCTTCAAAGTGCTGGCAATGCCGGTGAATTTTATACACCACGCGGCGTCACACAATTTATGACTGATATGATAAACCCAAGACTGGGTGAAAAAGTTTTAGACCCTGCATGCGGTACCGGCGGCTTTCTTGTCTGTGCCCTTGAAAATATCCGCAAACAGGATGTTAAAAATATCGAAGACCGATCTATTTTTCAAAATTCCATCGTGGGTATTGAGAAAAAGTCTCTTCCATATATGCTGTCAATGACCAACCTGATCCTTCACAATATAGATATCCCTCAGATCAGACATAACAATTCCCTTTCACGACCGATCAGGAATATTACAAACAAATCTCGTGTTGATGTGATCCTCACCAATCCGCCCTTCGGCGGGATGGAAGAAGACGGGATAGAATCAAATTTCCCGGCCAATTTCAGGACGAGAGAAACCGCCGATCTCTTTCTGGTCCTTGTCGCGTCCCTTTTGAAAAACGGCGGCAGGGCAGGCATTGTCCTTCCCGACGGCTTTCTTTTCGGTGAAGGCGTTAAAACACGAATAAAAGAAAAGCTATTAGAGGAATGTAATCTCCACACAATCGTACGTTTACCAAATGGCGTCTTCGCTCCTTATACCGATATCAACACAAACCTTCTTTTCTTTACAAAGGGCGAACCTACGAAAGAAACCTGGTTTTTTGAGCATCCACTGCCGGAAGGCTATAAAAAATACAACAAAACAAAACCAATTCGTATAGAAGAATTTGATCTCGAAAAGACATGGTGGGAAGACCGCACTGAAAATCGATATGCATGGCGGGTATCAATCGATGAGATAAAAAAATGCAATTACAATCTGGATATCAAAAACCCCAATAGCGAGGATACTAACATCGAACTTGGGAAAAATGAACTGATTGAAAAAATTGGAATTAACTTGCAAAAAGCTAACGAATTATTAATAAAAATTAAGAGAGAATTTTAGGGTATGGCATGGAAAACTGTTGAAATTAGTTCTTTCTTAAAGGAACGCGGAGATCGATTTACGCCGGAAGAAGCAAATACGCTTGATCTAAAACGGATTGAAAAGATTGATTTCCAGGGGAAAATCCACGTTATTGATCATAAGCCTACAAAAACGAACATGATTCTTGTTAAAAAAGGCGACTTGGTAATTTCCGGTATTAATGTGGAAAAGGGTGCATTAGCTGTATATGAAGGGGATGAAGATGCATTGGCAACAATACATTATTCTTCATACGAATATGATGAAAATCAGGTCGATATTGAATACTTAAAGTGGTTCTTAAAAAGTCGTACTTTTCAGAATATCGTTAAAAAGCAAGTTGGCGGTGGTATTAAAACAGAATTGAAACCAAAAAAGTTTTTGCCAGTAAAGATTCAATTGCCCAGATTGGATGAGCAAATTGGTATTGCAAGAAAAATTGATAGCGTCGCAAATGAAATTGATGAGCTTAAAAAAATAAATGATCAAAATGAAAAATTTTCAATCCAATTTCGAGAGGAAATTTTAAAGGAACAGTTAGATAATAATTCATGGAATCAAACAATTTTAAAAGAAATAATAACTGATAAGCCAAGGAATGGATATTCTCCCAAGAGAGCAGAGTACCCGACTAAAATTAAATGCTTAGCTTTAACTGCGACTACGTCGGGAAAGTTCAAGCCACAATATTTTAAGTATGTTGATGAAAAGATTGCCGATGATTCTTATTTATGGTTGAAACCTAATGACATATTAATTCAAAGAAGCAATTCAATCGAATATGTTGGAGTTTCTGCCATTTACGATGGTGAGTACAATGAATACATTTATCCAGATTTAATGATGAAAATCCAGTGTAGCGATGAAGTTGATACGAAGTTCCTTTATTATACATTATTGAATAAATCCACCAGAGAATATTATCGAAAAAAATCAAAAGGAACTTCTAACAGTATGAAAAAAATCAATCAGAAGATTGTAGAGAATACTCCAGTTTCCATTCCACCCCTTACCGAACAAAAACGCATCGTAGCCAAAGTCGATCAATTAATGCACCTCTGCGACGAACTTGAATCCAATCTGATCCAGTCCAAAAAAGACAGCGAAATGCTCATGCAGGTAGTTCTGCAAGAAGCTTTTTCTTAAAGGAATATGGCACTGTCCTGATTTCCGCCGAAGGGAAAGGTTTGACATAGATTAATTCCATTCAATAGGAGATATAAAATGCCTCTGAATGATTACGAGGAAATCGTTAAGCAGGAGCGGGGTCAAATCTACAATATACATTGAGAACAGAGGAGTATCACCTATCTCTCATGTACTTGCAGAAATAAGTATAGGATAAAGAGTTCCTTTGTCTTGTGCCTTTGACCTATTCCGAGATTGTCTCCCCTTTTGTTTAGAATATCTATTTTTTGGCCCTCCAAGGGACTTCTAAGGCTCAATGAGGTCTTTTTTTAAGAACAGATTTCGTGTGGTTTGGATAGATTAGCTTGGCCCGGCCTCGTTAGGTATATACCTGGTTGAGTATACTGGTTTACTGGTTGGGTATAAAGTTTATCGGGAAACAAGAGACACTATTTTGCATGAAGAATACAAGGCTCAAAAGCGGTCGTCCCCGGAAGGACGAAAATTAGAAACGTTCCTTATCGTCCCGTATAGTCCGAGAAGAGTGTAGTTGATAACCTCATCAAGTGTCATTCACCTTCCATATATCTCTCAACCATGTTAGAGCCTAATCCCGCCCTGGAATGTAAATTAATCTTAAATCTTTCATCGTAGAGAAACTTCTTAACCCTATCTATTTCATCCTTTTTAAAATTAAAAGCTCCTTCATTCCTTACTGAAATATTAACCCAAACGCTGTCATCTGTGTAACCAATATCATCCAATCGGGCTCCTGTTTCTTCATAGTCCCGACCCACTCTGCCCCATTCTTGAATTGTGTCGCAGAAAATTAGTAAGAAAGACAGTGGATCATCCTTGAATTCCAGTTTTTCCAATGCCTTCTTCTGAGAGAATTCGAGCAGTAATTTTTCCAAAGCCTTATCCTGAGAAGAATCGCTTTCGCTTCTTCCAGAAAAATATTTCCAAATATTTTCGTCATGCAAAGCAATAGCTCTCGCTGCACGTATAAGGGATTCTTTCTTTATTTCTGGAGGGGACTTCTGATCAAATAATTTTAATATAGATAAAGCACCTAAAAGGCCGTGATTCTTTTCATTAATTATTTTTTCGTAAAAGAACAGCAATGTTGTCTTGTCTACATTCAGGGCAAAAGCATCACATAATTCCCTTGTTTTAAACATGTAATCTTCTTTCACATAGCATTCATCCAGATTTAAAGTTGATGGATTTTTATCAAGAAACAGGGTGTTTTTAAAGAATGTAGCGATCCATTTATCATAGTTTTCAATGTTGTAATTATAGTCATGATAAGTAGAGGCCAAAAGCCACATATTTTCTATCGGATTACCAAATTTTTGCTGGAACGATGATATCGATTCATCAGTATATAATTTGTCTATTATGTAACATCCTAAAAGAAATACCTGAAATTGATGCAAAAAGTGATCTCTATATCTTGGATTGAGCAGCAGCACCGGCTCAAAACCCTTTTGAAATCCGGGATATTCCAAATCGATTTTATTCCAAAGTTTTTTTATCAATTCCAATGCAATATCATAATCGTCTTCATCACTTCTCATTCTATATTTAGCAGCTTGTTGTAAAATATCAGTGTATTCTAGGTGTTGAATTTCTTCTATTCGATCTACGAGTGTTAAGCTAATATTCCGTCCCTCAGGCCTACCTATAATTTCTCTTCTTTTATATGCTGGCTCAGGATAATAAATAAGATATTTATTTGTTTCCTCAATATGAAGATCTAATTTTTTGTACAGCCTATCCTGCATGTCTTGTATTAATTCTTTTGGAAGATCCTTAGTATGTTTTTCGAGATATTCTTGAATTGGTAACGTTGCCTCGCTGAATTCTTCAAAAGAAATATCAATGAGTGGAACCGGGGATATAATTTCTTCTACTTTTTTTTCTCCCACTTTTAAAAGGCCGATCTTATAAGATCGGCAGGACTCTTTAAATTTGCTGAATTCATTATCTTCACTTAAGTAATCTGGGTATGCCCAATACACTTTTGCTTTGGGAAAGTAGTATTGAAAGAATCTTGCCGAAGATGCATCATTTAGCTCTATACCTCCTTTCACTAAAGTACGAGGTATATGCAAATGATAGAAAAAGTCGTTGCTTTTTATAGTATAGCTATTGATAACATCAACTACAACCTCATTAATAGATTTACTCTTGCCTTTCCTTGCCTTCTTTTTTGCGTACACAGGCACTCGTGCAGGAAGAAATTTATCAGAGTAAACCTCCGCTTCGTAATCCTCTTTCTTAAAGTAGGAGGATAGCCAATTTGTCATTTGTTTCACTGTATACGTGCTTTTCATAAAGTATCCCTCATTTAATTTACTGCCAACAATTTTTCAATTTCTTCAAATCCTTTGTCCATATTCTTTACTATGATCGTTTTGTCCTTGAGTTCTTTCTTGATAACCCCCAGGTCCTTCTTGATCCATTGTTTGCGAAACAAGATATTCTTCATAGCTATCTTTAAGATTTTTGGAATATTTGAAAATGCATAAGGCTTAATAACACTTTGAGGGTCGGACAAATCAACTATACCGCCAGTATACCAGGCCCATGCCCTCCTGAGCCATAGAATGATGTGAATTGACGGTGGCATAAGGTAAATAATCTTGTCAAATTGATCAGGATTCCTTTGGAGGCCATGCACATCCTCAACCAATATTGCCTTTGAAGACGATTGAGGGATATCCTCGTGAGCATAATAGTCCATATCAATTTGTATCACCTGCCCGGGAAATTTATGTACCATATTCTCTCTTAAAGTACTTTTCCCTATGTTTCCGATACCGGTGATCAGAATTTTCATGACACCTCGATGTTTAGTTATAACCTGTCATATACTCTAAGGGTTTCCTCTATATATCGATCGTATCCATAATCGATTTCAATGTTGCACCGTGAAGGACCATTCCACTGATTGATTAGTGTGGTAATTTTTTTTTGTGTTGCATCAATATCTCTCAAGTCTACCCTGATAATCTGGCTTTCGGAGACGCCCTCCGTGTATTGTGCATAATCAGTTATGTTCATGGTCTCGTCTGTAAGTATAGTGACTCCTGCCCAGATGGCTTCGCATGCGATATTGGGAAAATCTTTTATGGGATTGTCCTGTAAAAAATAGAGAAGGTAATCGATCTGTTCCAAAAGCTGAGGTACATTTGCCGGATGAACAAATTTTTTAAACTCATGAGTATTTAAACCATGAATCTCAACAAACTTTGAAAACTCTGCAAATCCTCTTCCCTGCCCGATGAAGCGCAACACATGCTCTGCTTCTATACTGGTGAAAATATCAACTATTTTATCTAAGCTTTTATACTTCCAATAATAGTTAATTTTACCAATATAGGCAAAGGTCGGAATCTCATGCGAAACTATAGTGGGTTTAAAGTATCTTTCGTCGGGAATATATCGCGGGAGCACACAGACATTCGGGTTGATGGCTTCAAAAACCTCTCTATTTTTATCATCTGTAATGATTGCCGCTGCGTTCTGGATTACATTTCTTAAAAGATGTTCGAACACGCCTTCACTTAAAAATTTGGCCAGATCACTGCCGCCATGCCTTAATATATAGGGAATTCCGGTTATATTTGACAGGAGATAACCAACAATTCCATAGGGAATAAGATAATTCGTATCGATAAGATCAATTTGATTATCGCCGATTATTTCCAGTGCCTTGTCTAAAAGTCTGGGAACGTAAAGATTTGAATAGGGAATGTGCCAGGGGATATCGGGTTTGACATTATGGACTCTCAGGTTTGGAGGCAGCTCATGGATTTGATCATCAATATAATATTCTTTCTCGACACAATTTGCGTTTGTAGCGACATGAACTGTCACTCCCTTTTCAGCAAGTCCCTTAGCGATCCAGAAAGTCTTTGCGGATATACCTCCCTGAATAGGCGGGAATTTACTGATCATACATACGTTCATTCATTCGCCCTTTATAAAAATCATCGATTGAGAAACCGGTTTCAAACTGGCCCCTTTTATGAATCATTGAATAATAAAAAATATCAAATAAGAGAATGTCCATGGCACTTTTACAATATTGTGCAAAAGGGTGCTTCATAATGGTATCAACAGGAATAAGTCTCTCAATTTTCTTCGTAACTTGAGGACCAACATGACCCAGCGCCGCCGGCATTCCATACTCCTTCCTGTCTGCAATCTCCTGCAGATTGTATTTCTTGAGGAACGGCAAAGCTGCGTCTCTAAGAATTTTCTTCGTCGTGGTTTTATCAGGGACCTTGAATTCTATCGGAAGTGATAATGCAAATTCGGCAATGTCATCATAAAGATAAGGAGGTCTCGTTTCGAAACCAAATGTGGCGCATGATCTATCGACACTCCATAGATGGTAATTTGAAAGTCCAGTCTTTACTAAAATATCAAACAGGTTCTTTCGATAAACCTTCTCACTTTCAGGATATGGGAAAAGCTCGTCTACAATTATTTTTACCTTTGAGTCCGTTGGCAGTTTTGATGCCCTTTGCCTGATTTTATCAGCAAAGCCCAGGGGATGAGTATAAATCCAGTAGTACCCACCGAACAGTTCGTCAGCCCCCTCTCCGGTAAATGCCACCTTGTGGTGTTCGGAAATGTGCTTTGAAAGTATCTGAAAGGCAAGGGCGCCCTGAATGTCAAACACCCCTCCCGCCACAACACTTTCATAATGGTATATGAAACTCGGCAGTTCATTCAGATAATCAGATGTGGTAACGAAAAACTCGTGATGCTCAGACCCGATAGCCTTTGACACCTTTCTGGCATAGTTAAAATCCGGCGCTTTTTCTGAATCGTACAGGGTATAAGTTTTGATCGGTTTACCAAGGATCTCATGAGACAAAATAGCCATAAGCGTGGAGTCCAGTCCACCCGACAGATAGATTCCTTTCTCGTAATTTCCATGTTTATGAAATGATGTGAATGTCTTGAACAGGATATCTGTTAATCGATTAACTGATTCCCGATAATCTTTATTTCCGTTATTTAAATAATAAGCTTGAGGTATCCTGTAGTATGTTTGTTTTGAGATGCTACGGCCATCAAAGCTTATCAGCGTGCCGGCGGGGACCTGACGAATGGCCTTGAGAGAGGTAAGCTCCTCTGAAAAAACATATCCGAAAACCGTCAATTCCTCTAATGCATCAATATCAAGTTCTGCAGGAACGTCGGGATGCTGCAACAATGCCTTCATTTCGGAACCAAAGATAAGCCTTTCATCTGCCTGGTAATAATAAAGGGGCTTAATACCGAACTTATCCCTGGCAAGCAGGATTTGATCCTGATCGATGATGACAATTGCAAACATGCCCTTCAGATGTTTCACAAAGTCGGTTTTGTATTTTTTGTAAAGCGGAATAATAACTTCGGAATCAGCATTGGAAGTGAATACACATCCGTCTTTTAAGAGATCATCCTTGATTTCCTGGTAGTTATAAATCTCTCCGTTGAATAACAGGGCTATCCTATTTTTACTGTCTGTCAATGGCAATGAGTCTTCTCCGTTGCTGACGATATTCAGGTTGCACTCTCCCAGAGAGTGGCCTTCAAATAACATTGTCGAAAAAGAGTCGGGCCCCCGATGGCGGATAGCTTCGAGCATGGCCGTTACTGCGCGCAAATTCTTTTCATTATATATTCCGCAGATTCCGCACATCAGTTTGATTCTCTCGATAAATATTTCAGCGCTTCCACCAGACCCCAGTAGGCATAGGCGGAGCCCTCTTCGATGTAGTGATATGGCCACAGTCCATTTGGCAACTGAGTCTCGGCCAGCCAGTTGACTGCTTTTTCTATAACTTCCCTTTTAACCAGCTCAGGATAAGAAAGCAAACCGAGCAACACAATCCCCGTTGACCATGGATCGCTTCCAATGGGGTGATTCTTCCATGGCCCGAATCCGCCATCATCATTTTGTTCATCAAAAAGATAAGAATATGTTTCCCTAATCAAAGGGCAATCATCAACAGTCACCCCGGATGAGGACAGCCCCAACAAAAAAAAGCTCCCTTTATAGGTAAGTCTGGTATCACCCTGGAGATCTTTCCCCCATTCACTTTTCAGCCAGATGACCGCCTTTGAGTCGGAAAGTTCCGGAAGCAAATGCAATAGAAGGCCCGTGACAGGAATGCGGGAGATGTCACGATTTGTTCTACCCCAGCCGCCATCGGGATTTTGCTGTGAACGTAGCCACGTTTTCCCTTTTTCTGAGGATGGATTATGTTCATGATTTATTAGAGACAGGGACTTGATCGACAGCATGGTTTCTTCCACATCAGACCAGCCGCCGTCTTTTTGCTGATGGTCGATAATATAAGCGGCTGCTATTGTGAACAGACCCCCCTTGGGATAGGCCCCCGCATATATGAGCGATAAAGTGCAGAGAGCGATCCTTTTCACTTCTTTTTCACCTGTAAGAGCTGATTTAATAAAATGAGATAGTTGAAGAGATGATGCATGGATGCTTTCTAAAATAATGTCCGATAATTTATTCATCGGCTTTCTCAAGTTTTACCCCGGATTCACAAATTAACCGCATCCTATCCTGTATGGCGTTTTCCGGTTTTGATTTGAGACAGACGTTGCAAAAACAAAAGAGGGCTTCATCGTTATTACCGTGCCCGAAGTGTCGATATCTGATTTTATTTGCATCGACAAATTTCTCGCAGCCATAGCACCAGACCTTGTACTGGGGTCCTATTTCCCATTTTTCTTGAGGTTCTGGCTTTTTCTTTTCTTCGTGCCATGCCAGGATGACATTTAACCCAATATCGACAGGAAGGCATACAGTAGATTGGTTTTTCGCTTTTTCTGGTACCGAATTTTTCTCTGTTGTTTTTCTTTCTTTCTCAAAAAGCATGTTCAAGCGCCTTATGAAATCGATACGAATGCCTCCTTTCAGTTCCTCGCCGAATTCCGATATCAACAGGAGCTTATTCTTGTTGTTATTGTCATTGTCGTTCTCTCGAATCTTTTTCAGGTATCTTAGCAACCCGAATAGATAGGGATGCTGCTTTTTCTCAATCAGTTCCTCACAATGCTGACCATTGTAATAGGAAAAATTTGCTTTCTTTGGGGTTTCGCTTTCTATCAAAGCGCCGAGGTGGATACAGACAGCATCACATTCTTTATACAACTCAGGGATTTCTTCATCCCATTTTGTGTCGCCCGTATAACCAAAAGAGAAAACTTGCTCGTTATTACAGTTGTAAAAATTTATAATATAGCCGTACGAGTCGGACCTTTCTGAGTAATCGTTGTGATAGGCTTGTGTTGGCGTTATTTCGATGTACTTCTCGTTCCTATCATCATATGTAATTGATTCGAATACAAATCTTTTTTCTTTATTTTCAGAGGGTACCAAACGTTTCGTAAACGAAAAAGATTCGGGAAGTTTTTCAGGTTCAAGATCCTTATCAATGTCGACTATGTACGTGTCTGCCAGAAATTCCCGCAACGTGTGGTTTGTAATCACATGTTCCAATTTTTGGTACACTCCCCACGTCATCATTGCGTGTATCTTTTTACGGGAATTACTTTTCCTTTTTTTTAAGTCCAGCAAGGATGTGATGATCGGTTCGAAATCCCGGATGTGGTCGAGATGTGCGTGTGAAAGCAGGATAAAATCTATGTCGTTCAAGGTAAATCCCATGTGAAAGAGATTATCGACAAAATCAAAGCCCGGATCAATGGCTATCCCGAGAGTCACTTTGCCGTGTTTATTCTGTTCGTAGAGGAGATAGCCCCCGCCCTTAGACAGCGTGAGCGTGGGAGTCTGGGAGTTCCATCGTTGGAGGCCCATAAAATGGAACGATCGCTCAACCTTACCCTTTGAAATGTAGTATATTGGATGTCGACTTTTATATGCCAGATAATCAAGAAACCGGCTATTTTCCCTTTCCATGATGGTTTCGTAGTCATTCGCTATCAATGGGCCGAAACTCACATCGGAACATTGTGACCCACGAGGATCGGTACTGTTTCCGTGTTCTGGCGATTTATTTTCTTCGGAAGACGTCGACTTTTTTAAACATTCAAGAACGCCATCAAACGCGCTGCTATTGTCTGGACTTTGATAGAAGCAATTTGAAGTGGTCTTCCCGTCGCAATCTTTTTTATGATTTAATCGTTCTATTCTCTGATCGCGTTCTAATTTTTTAAATTTAAAAAGGAAAGACCTTTTTTCTTCGTATTTATTCAGCTCATCCAATAAATATTTTTCGTCTTCCTCGTATTCATAAAAATCAGCGTTGGTCAGGTTCTGATAAAACTTCTCCATCGATTCAGTGTACCGGTCATAGTAATATTTATAAAAATCATCAAGTCTGATGCCATATTTCTTCTTATCTAATTTACCAGGAAGAAGGAAATCTCTAAGGTCACCATAAAGCTCTTTTATTCGCTCCCGATAAAAGTCATCTTTTATTTTTTCATTTTCATATTGGTCCGAGAGCCATTTCAGAAACCTGGCAACCTGATGGTAGTAACTTCTTCTTTCTATCCTAATTGGAATAAATTCATCTTTGAAATTTTTAAATTGTTCAATAAGGGCTTTTATTCTATCAGGATCCTTTTTTTCATTTTTTTCTTGGAATTCTGTAAGATAAAAATCAAATAAAAGTCCGAGCGTTTTGCTTTTGATATTCTTTTTCTTCCTTTTAACTGCTTCGAAAATATCTTCTATTTTATCGGTACTCGTACTTGGAAGAAGTTCTTCTATTTTCCTCTTTGAGTCTTTCAGTCTCCCCATATCTCTGTACGCCAAGGCTTTTTTTATAAGACTGCTTTCTTTCTTTCGACCGTCCAGCTTTGTTAGGGATTGTACTGTGTGATACGAAAATTGCAAATCCTCAAAAAGCTCGGCCTTGCAGAGTATGGCCGGGTAGTAGAGAAGCCTTTGCCATAATCCTTTTTCTTTATCATTAAGTTGTGGTAGGCAACTACTTTTTTCCCGAAATCCCCGAATTATTTCATTAAAAGCATCGACTGCATCCATCTTTTGCCCTGAATGCACATACCCGATGCCTTGATTGTATTTCGCCCAAAGCTTATACAACTCAAAGCTATAATGAGGGTCATTCTTAGTATCCTTTTTGTCCTTGATAAGATCGTACGCTTGGAGTGCAAAGCCGAGAGACTCAAGACCCGGTTTTCCGCAGGCTGAAAGTTCCTGAAAGTAGAGGTGCTGGAGGATACATTTCTGATCTGTTTGTGGTGATTGATAAGGAAGCTTCCGCTGGAGGTATATGACGAGATCGTCGAGATGCTTCGTATAATCGTCTGTTCCATTTTCCTGTATTATCGCACGGAGATATTTGGCAAAGAATAATGATTTCCAATTATCTTCTGGATTAAGATCTCTTTTATCTTTATCAGGTGAACTATAAATATGCTGAATGGTGTGTTCGGGATTTTCTTCTTCTATTGATTTATCAGGATTTTTTGGATCTTTTTTTTTAAAGATTAATGAGAATTGTTTACTGTCCTTCGAGAAGTATTTGATGCTTTTACAAACTTCAGATCCTGAATCTATTATTATATGGTCCCGGATCTGCTTATACTCCTCGTCATCAATCCAGGTATCAATCTGGACATTAAGAAGCTCAAGGTCTTGAAAGTTTGTTTCAACCACCGACATCACCTCGCATCTCAGCCGATTAGATTACAATGAGACTGATCGTGGAGTTTATGAACATGTAAAATTAACGACACCCATGACAGGATGAACACTGTCGGCAAACAATCCTTTTATTTGAGTCATTTATTATTTCAACAGGGAAGTTCATAGTCTTTTCTTTTTTTAGAACCGGCTTTTTATATGCCTTTTTCGTGCCTTTCTTCATTTCTTATCCCCCCTTTCTTATTATTGCTTCATTTAGGAAGCCCTTTGTTATTTCAAAAAAATCGGTTTTGCCCTTTTCGTCGTCAACATCAAAAGTATCCAGAAAATTTTCCAGAATACTTTTTATGGGTAGACCTTCAGCTATCTGCTCCAGAATCCAATAAGAAGTTTCATTGAGACTGAAGTGTTCGCCCGATTCGATATTAAACGCCCAGTATTTCTCAAGTTCACTAATCTTTTGAAGAAAGATGTTTTCTGACAAGCAGTAATTGGTATCTTCATTTATTTCCAGCATTGCGGATCCTCGGAAAGATAGTCGCCTGTGACGGCATAAGCCATAGCACGGCAACCACGGCATATGGGTATGAGGTCACAATTAGAGCATTTCCCCTTGAGGTTATTTGTGTTTCTAATATTCCACAGCACGTCAGATGTGTACCATATTTTATAAAAGCTGTCAGTAAGAGCATTGCCTATCGGAATGGGCAGCCGTCGGCAGGGGTAAATTGTGCCATCATGCATGATAGTCAGAGCATTTGTGCCCGCAGAACACATGGCGCCCACGGTGGGATCGTTACCGTTGAGAAGTGCAAACAGGGGGCGGTATAACAAGATGCGAGTTCCATTCTGTTTTAGGGCAAGAGAGTAAATATTGCTGAATATGTTTTTTAGCTCTTCCGGTGTAAGAATTTCTTTTTCCAGGCTGGCTCCTCTTCCTTCCGGGATAAAACGCTCGGCGGAAAATGTATCAACACCTTCTTCTTCCAGTAAATTTATTACAGGTCCAATCTCATTTCTGTTAAAATTACTAATTGTCATCATAACGGCTACTTGAAAAGCATTCTTTTTCAACAACCTGATTGCGTTTAGTGCCTTATCAAAACTGCCTTCACCCCTAATCTGATCATTAATTTGGGGAGATGATCCTTCAAGGGAAAGTTGTACGCGCCTGAGTTTTTTAAGCCTTTTGAGTTCGGTAAGGACATCCTGGTTAATGAACCATCCATTAGTCAGGATATCAAAGTGATGAAGGGATGGGAACGAGTCAATGTGGCGCATGAGAGGAAACATCTTATCTTTGATGACGAAGGGTTCGCCACCTGTAATGGACAGTGTTCCCTTTTTATTCCATTTCTCTAAGGTAGCATTAATTTTATCTGCTATGAAGATTAGTTCATCTAAGTTTAACTCATTCGCCGAGGTATATTTTTCATGGTAGCAGTGCTTACATCTGAGATTGCATTTTTCAGTGATGTGCCACTGGAAATAAAATTCTTCGCCTATATTTAGTTCTTTGAAACGGTTCGTCATTTCGCTCACCCAAGTAAGGCCGCGATATTTTTCCAAACTACATGTTTTTATATAGCATCGTTTGACCAGGATTACAACGAAATAAACTTGTATTATTTTTTTACACTATACACAAGCTTTTGATATTACATCGAATATCTCCCATTTTGTCTGTAAAACTTATTTATATTATTGATATGAGCGTAGGTCTTTTGTCCGTCACGGATTCTGTTGGCATTCGTGTTTGGCTCTATCGCTCGGGATATCGGGGTCACATCCTCATATGTCATTTATTGGGGGAATACGGGATATAGGTAAACGATGGTGGTCTTAACGAGCATGAGCTTGTTGACGCAAACAAGAAGCTGACTGAGGTCTTTGAAAAAAAGATAAGGGACAAAATTGGTGAAGTATGGGGAGAATAATGCATAGCCGCAAAAAAGCACAAAAGACACAATAAAAATTCCCTTTGCGTTTCTTGAGACTTTTCGCGGCAATAGGTTTGGGCTTGCTCATGAATGATTCCCATTTAAACCGGCCTTTTTATGATCCCAGCGCAGAGTATGTTATCATCATCGTCGTAAAAGACTGCAAGCTGTCCCGGGGCATACATGTCCTTAAACTCCACCCATAGATCATCTGTAGGGGTGGTCATTATTACTGCATGTTGTGGTTTTTGTCTGTATCGCACCTGCACTTTGGCCTCGATCGGGCCTTTTACCTGTTCAAGCTTCATATAATTTATGTCAGTTACAAAAAAACCATTATATGGCCATTGAGATTTGTCGCCCACGGTGATTGTATTTTTTTTCATATCGGTGGCAAGCACATAGACCCTGTGACCGGCGCTATAGCTCAGGCCTTTGCGTTGTCCTGTTGTATAGTGGAGTGCGCCCTTGTGAGGGCCTAATATCTTGCCACCGGGGTCGAGTATATAACCGGGGAAGGGGCTGAATCCGGTATAGCCACCTATAAAGCTCACATAGTCACTGGAAGGGACAAAGCAGACATCCTGAGAAGACCTTCCGGGGGATAGATCTATCTTAATATCTTTAACCAAATCCTCGGCCTGTGCCCTGGTGATATCACCCAGGGGGAATATACTATCTGCAATAGCAGCCTGCCCTATAAGGCCGAGGAAATATTCCTGGGTCTTTTTTTCTTTTGACTTAGACAGATAGCATCTCGACCCTGATGTGATCTTTTTTACATAATGCCCTGTGGCAATTCCATGGGCACCCAGGGTCTTTGCCTTGTCTAAAAGCAGACCAAATTTTATGTCTCTGTTACAAATGGCGCATGGATTCGGTGTGTTGCCTGAAATATATTCTTTACAAAAATAATCCTTTATCTTTATGAAATCCTTTGTTAAATCCAACACACAGTGTTTTATACCAAGATAGTTGCAAAGTAGCGCAGCCCTGGCCACATCATCTTTTAAAGGGTAGTCTTCCCCAAGAGACATGGTGACTCCCATTATAGGCAGGCCTCTTTCCTTGAGGAGTATGGCTGCTGCGGCCGAGTCTATTCCACCTGATAAGGCAACTGCAATCATGATATAAAAAGGTGTGCCCCTTTATAAGGTTTGGTGTCCACTTCAGATCTTGAATATGCCTCATGCCAGCCCTCCGGCACAGGCACGTCTTTATACCAGATCTTCCTGTCGGCCTCCAGCAATCTCCTGGGTCTGCCCATAAAATCAGCTGCACATATGATTTTATTCTTTGCGACAGATGCTATGTTGTCTACCCAGTGTTCACTCTTTCTAGAACGCATAACATGATGGTCAAGGATCAAGATCTTGACCTTATCTGAGAGTGATAATATCCTGTCCTTTGCAGCCTCTATCTCGCCTATGCTCAGGTGTCCGAGGTATATGGGGGGGCCGGAGGCCAGCACTATATCAGGGTCCCAATCCAATAATATTTGGATGGCCTCATCATTTAACATCTGTATATCTGATGCATGCACAAAGACATCACTGGAATCTTCTATTTTTGTCATCATTACTGTGCCAACATGAGGATCATCTGGCCCATGTGGTACAGGATAAGAAAAGCTCAAAGGCCCATCTGTCAATCCCTCGGGGTTTTTTATCTTTATGCCAAGGCCATGTTCTATGGCCTCGGCGCGCTTGTCTTCTATTATAGATAGATTGGAGGCAGCCTTTCCCCAAATCGCAGTATCTTTTAATTCCTCGGTGATCTGAGATAGGGAAAGTTGATATGGGTTTGCATTTGCTAAAGGGCAGTGATCACCGTGATAATGACTGAAGACCACGTCTGTGGCATTTCCTGCGGCCCATTTAATGGCATGTCTGGTATCTTCAGATGCCCTTACCTGAACGGGATGTGGGAGAAGGCCCTGCCTGGTAAGGCCCAGAGCAACCCCTGGATCAATCAAGATTCTCCGGTTTTTTGTCTCTACTATGCAGCTAAGAGATCTTACCCCTAGTGATTCCGCACCTAGTATACTTATATGCATTCATGTCTTCTTAGGTTTCAATCTTTATCTTCAGCAGGCTTAATTTTGAGTTCAAGGTGGTCCACATCTGTTACTTTTACCTTGGTGCCTTTTTTGATATCAGGCGGGCCAGTCGCCTCCCAATATTCTCCGTGGCAAAAGACCTTGCCTGTGCCGTTTGATTTCCATTTATACACAGTGGCCCTCTCGCCGATCAAGCCATCTATACCTGTTACAGGGGATTTCCTATGGACCTTTACCACCAGGAATACGCTGATGGCAAAAAATGCTGTAAACAGCGCTGTTACAGGAAGAAGCACCCCCCATGATACCTTCGCATATAACTCTGGTGTCCTAAATAAGATGATAGAGCCCAGGACAAGGGATATCACACCGCCTACTGTAAGCAGTCCAAAGCTTGGCACCTTGATCTCTGCGATAAACAGGACAATTGCCAAAAGTATCAAGGCAACCCCCGCATAATTTACAGGCAATGCCTGAAAGGCAAAGAATGCGAGTATCAAGGATATACCCCCCACTACCCCTGGGAGTATTGCCCCGGGATTGGCAAGCTCAAAATAAAGCCCGGCAAGGCCTATCATCATAAGTATATAGGCAATATTCGGGTTGGAGATGGTTGAAAGCAGGCGGTATCTAAACCCCATGGGCCTTTCTATTATGTTGGCATCCTTGGTCTTCAATTCAAAGGTGACGTCATTTTTCTTTATCTTTCTCCCATCCAAACTGGCGATGAGATCGTCAGTATTATTTGCCATTATGTCGATTACACCTTTTTTCAGGGCTTCTTCGGCAGGAGTGGATATGCTCTTACGGACTATATCTTCAGCCCACTCCTCACTTCGGCCCCTTTTGTGGGCAATACTACGCGTATACGCTACAGCGTCATTTGTGACCTTTTCCGTCATGGTGGTATCTTCTTTATCTGATTTGGCGCCTATGCTCACTGGATGGGCCGCCCCGATGTTGGTCCCTGGCGCCATGGCTGCAATGTCAGAGGCTAGTGTTATTATAGCCCCGGCTGAGGCAGCCCTGGCACCCTGGGGCGCTACATACACAATAACAGGGATATGTGCATTCATCTCTTTTTTTATAATCTTGCGCATAGCGGTATCTAGCCCGCCAGGGGTATCCATCCTTATGATAACGGCTGAAGCCCCATTTTCTATCCCATAGTCGATATTTTCTACGATGTATGAAGCAACAGGTGGGGTTATAGCCCCCTCAACATCGAGAAGGATTATATCCGATGCAAAGGCACTTATGGAGCCTATCATCAGAAATGCTAAAACAGCTGCTATCCACCCTACCGTGGCAGGGGTAACTCTAAATACCTTAAAACCGCTTTTATATCTTCCCATACGTCCCTCTTTTTAGATGGGTTTTGTAATAAATAACTTGGGTGATATGTCGGCATCACCTTTGTCCCCATAAATTCTTTTAAATTGCCCCTGAGTCTGCTTATAGGTGTTTTTGTCTCTAAGAGATTCTGCGCAGCTATCCTGCCCAATGCAATGATCATCTCTGGCCTGATAGCTGATATCTGTGCCTTTAGAAAGCCTATACACTCTGATACCTCAATTGGCAGAGGATCTCTATTGCCGGGTGGTCTGCACTTTAAGATATTTGCTATGTAAACATCCGACCTCTTCAGACCCATACCCTTTTCCACAATATCAGTAAGAAGCTTCCCAGCAGGGCCTACAAAGGGTTTGCCTGTCTTATCTTCTACAGCGCCAGGCGCTTCACCTACAAACATGATCCTTGCTTTGGGATTTCCTTCTCCAAAGACAATGTGTGTCCTGCCCTCAGATAAAGGGCACCTTTTACAATCTCCGAGTTCCTCTCTTATGCCATCCAGTATCCGCTCAGGAGTCTTTTCTACTTGAGTCTGAGAACCCTTAGGCAGTACAAGGAAATCCCCGCCCCACAGGGCTTCATGCTTTAAGACATCAATTATTTGATCCCTCAAGTTATTCTTTCCTTTATACAATCCAGTATCTTATGTGCCAGCATCTTTTTTGGCGTATCCTCAAACCTCTCTTCTATACCGGAAGAGGAAATGATAATACCCGTGTTGGTATCAGACTTAAATCCTGTATCTTGCCTTCCTACTATATTTGCAACGATGAGATCCAGCCCTTTTTCATCCAGTTTTTTTCTGCCGTATTCGCTGATGTTGTCTGTCTCTGCAGCAAAACCTACAAAGATTTTCCCGCCTTTGTTATCTTTTATACTAGAGAGTATGTCTGTGCTTAATTCCAGATTGAGAGAGATATCTTTCCCCTTTTTTATCTTTTTCTTAGAATATGATGCCGGGGCATAGTCTGCCACAGCAGCTGCCATGATAAGGATATCTGCCTTTGCGATGTTTTTCTGAACGGCTTTAAGCATCTCTTTGGCAGATCTTACTTCTACTATCCTGGCCCATGGCGCATATTGTATGTCTACAGGGCCTGTGATCACCTTTACCCTTGCACCTCTCAGGCAGGCTGCTTCAACTATAGCTGCCCCCATCTTCCCTGTGGAGCGGTTGGTTATGAATCTTATAGGATCTATGTCTTCCAAGGTGGGGCCGGACGTGATGAGTATATTGATCTCTGAAAAGTCATCTAAGGAAAGGATTTTTTGGACTTCTGCCACAATCCTCTCTGGTTCAGGCAGCCTTCCTTTCCCTTCCCATCCACGCAAGCTCTCCTGTGAATCAGGGTCTAGGATATGGACGCCCCTTGAACGAAGTATAGAGATATTATCCTGAGTGGCCTTGTTTTCAAGCATATTTACATTCATGGAGGGGCATACCAAGAGTTGTGCCTGTGTGGCCAGCACGGTAGCAGAGAGAATGTCATCTGCTATTCCATGGGCCATCTTTGCTATAAAGTTTGCTGTGGCAGGCGCTATAACCATAAGGTCTGCCAGATCCGCCAGGCTTATATGACTTATCTCCTGGGGAATCCCTGTAGGATTATTAGCGAACATCTGTGTATATGCAGGTCTATTTGTGAGCACCTGCATAGTAAGTGGGGTGACGAAATTGGCAGCAGCTTCTGTCATTACCGTATACACATCTGCGCCTTCTAATTTTAAGAGTCTAGCAATAAGGGGCGCTTTATATGCGGCAATGCCCCCGGTAATCCCAAGGATTATCTTCTTGTTTTCTATAGGTGATGTCATCTTACCTTTTGCTTTGTTACCCATATCTCCACCGTAGTCCCAAGGGGATTTTCAGATATCAAGAAAGAGGAGATCTTGCCTGGTTTGGAGAAGAATAGCTTAATTGAGCTTTTAAATCCATATTCATGCTGGAAAATCCAGCCATCAGAAGTCATTGAGGTTTTGAAGAACTCAGCTAAAGAGTCTTTGTCCACCCGCCCTGATAGAACCAGTATCCCATTGGCATCTGTAATATAGGACTCCGATTCGGACTTTTTTAGTTCTCCGGGTATCAATACATCCTTAAAGTCGAGGTAGCAAGGATGTGGTCCGGCCTTTTGAGTGGTGGCAGTCTTGGTGCCAAAGTATTCTTTTATATTGGCACATCCGGGTATCATTATAGAAATGGCCAGTACTGCAACCGCAGTATAAATTATACATCTTTTCATAGAATTCCCTCCTTATAAAAATGGATTAAACTTGCGCTCGGCCCCAACAGTTGTTGCCGGACCATGCCCGGGTAGAACATTCACATCATCGCCTAAAGGTAGGATCTTTGTCTTTATAGAGTTTATGAGCGTATCATAATCACCCCCAGGGAGGTCTGTCCGTCCTATAGACCCGGCAAAGAGTGTATCCCCTGCAAAACACACATCGCCATCTGAAGTAACGAATGAAAGCCCCCCGGGAGAATGGCCAGGTGTGAGTAATACCCTTAGAGATGAATCTCCAAATGCAATTGTATCTCCTTCCTCAAGAAAGCGGGTTGGCTCTGGTGGGGAATCAATGCTTACCCCAAACATCATACCTGCTTTGGATGCCCCATGGAGTATGGGCAGCTCTGTCTTGTGCATCATGATATCCACACCAAAGGCTTCTTTCATGCGCCTGTTTGCTCCTATGTGATCTATATGTGCGTGTGTATTTACAATCCCCACAATATTTACACCCATCCTTTTTATCTCATCCAGGATCCTTTGCCCTTCACCGCCAGGGTCTATTATTAGTGCGTCCTTTGTGGTGTCATCTCCTACTATAAAGCAATTTGTCATAAACTCTGTTACTGCAATTGTACTTAATAGCATCTATCCTCCAATATATGATATGCCTGTTCTGGTGAGTTCATCTGTCTTCCTATAGAACTTGCCTCTGTAGATATCCGTATCATATTTTCTAAAGAGAATCCAGAAATTATCATTTGCGATGAGCTTTGTTTCAACTATGGTTACTACATCTTATATAGTTTTTCTTGTAGAGAGGTTAGGTAAATGAACTGTTATCAGGCTGTTGCCCGAATCCTTGGGCAACAACTTGCTATTGTTTTAATAATGTGTGTGGGAATAGGTTCATTGTTTACATTATTTATGTATTTATGTAATGTACTACTATTGTAATGCCAGTCGGAAGGGAAGATTGAAAATAATATAGCAAAGGATGGGGGTATATATCATGAGGATTGGGATACTTAAGGAGATAAAGAGGTTTGAAAATAGGGTTGCCCTTACTCCTGATGGGCTTAAGGCCATTATAGATGCAGGGCATACGGTGTATGTGGAGAAGGGGGCAGGCCTTGGAGCCGGTATAGCAGATGATGACTACCTTAAACAAGGAGCCACCATCCTTGATCACCATAAAGAGATCTTTGAGAAGGCAGATATGGTTTATAAGGTAAAGGAGCCCCTGCCAGCCGAGTATGAATTTCTAAGAGAGGGCCAAATATTGTATGCATATCTCCACCTGGCAGCAAACAAGGACCTTGCCTGCGCCCTTTTAGATAGAAAGGTTACTGGTGTGGCCTTTGAAACAATCCAGCTTTCAGATGGGCATTTACCTTTATTAGAACCCATGAGTGAAGTTGCAGGCAGGCTTTCTGTTCAAGAAGGCGCCAAATATCTTGAGAAGACATACGGTGGAGAAGGGGTGCTTTTAGGAGGGGTGCCTGGTGTAGCCAGGGGTAATGTTGTTATCATTGGCGGAGGGACTGTGGGTTTGAATGCCGCAGAGATGGCTGTAGGAATAGGTGCAAATGTGAAGATCCTGGATATCGATAAGAGGAAGATGCAGTTCTTGGATAATCTTTTTGGTAACAGGGTAGAGACACTTTATTCTACCCCGGGCAATATAGAAAGATCTCTAGCAGATGCTGATTTGGTTGTATGTGCTGTCCTCATCCCCGGGGGGTCCGCGCCGAAACTGATAAAAAGGAGACATCTTAAGATAATGAAGAAGGGGGCGGTTATAGTGGATGTTGCCGTTGACCAGGGTGGTTGCTGTGAGACAACACATCCTACGTACCACGATGATCCCATCTTTATTGTTGATGGCATTGTGCACTATTGCGTAGCCAATATACCTGGTGCAGTACCTGTAACATCTACATGGGCCCTGGCAGAAGCGACTTTACCCTACGCCATTGAGATTGCAACTAAAGGCCTGAAAGAGGCGGCAAAAGATGAGCCTCTGTTAAAGGGTATAAATACGTTTAAAGGTGCTGTTACCCATCCTCAGGTGGCCAGTAGCTTAGGTGTGCCTTATAAAAAGATATCGCAAGATGATCTTTAGGATGACAATACATCAGGAGATCTCCCGATCGAAGGTATCAGCCTTTCTGTCCTATTGATTAGGGGTTCAAGGCGTGGTATTAGCCCCCTATTAGTTTACTCTTAGCTTTAAGGAGGTGGGCTATGTTGAGATCAAGTTTACAAAAGACGGTAGCATGTTTTGGATTTTTCTTTTGTCTGGCGAGCTTTTCTTCATGCGGGTATTTCTTATATCCTGAAAGGCGCGGGCAGACACAGGGGCAGGTGGATGTTCCTATCTTTTTACTTGATTGCGCAGGATTATTAATTGGTATCTTTCCGGGGGTGATTGCACTTGCTGTGGACTTTTCATCTGGTGCAATCTATCTTCCTGATAAAGGGAAGAGATCCGGAGTGAAGACAGTATATCTCGACAAGGATGTGTGTTCGAAACAGGAATATCTGGAATCAGTCTTATCCCGGTACACAGGCAAGGATGTCCATTTGGATAGAGATGCCATGATAGCAGTAAGCCTCGATCAAAAGCGGGATATAAAAGACACTGTCTGTTATCTCAATAAGCATATAAACGATTATAGTGTTATAACTAAGTTTATAGATGATCACAGGCAGGGCCATGCATCTATGGATAGAGCAGACATATTTATTACTCCGGCAACAATATATGTCAAAGCCGTCATTCCCGCGAAAGCGGGAATCCGGAATTGGCCTGGATGCCGGATCAAGTCCAGCATGACATTTGATATGTTTAATTGCCGTAGTAATAACTAGTGGGGCGCGATTTATAGGTATCTTATATGAAAAATATTTGGCAGGGATCAGGGGATTGAAATGCATATCTTAGCACCTGTCGGAGAAAGTCCCCCCTTGAGGGGGGTGCGGGGGGTGTTACCCCCATAACATCCCCCTGGCCCCCTTCAAAGGGGGAATTAAGTGGGCGTTACCCCTTCAAAGGGGGAATTAAGTGGGTGGCCCCCTTCAAAGGGGGAATCTGTCCGTGCAAATTAAAGGATGGGGGAAGCATGAAGGAGATAGAGATAGGGCATTCTAAGATACAGATTATTGTTGGGGATATAACAAAACAGGATACCGATGCAGTTGTAAATGCTGCGAATAGGCAATTGGCCCCGGGTGGCGGCGTTGCAGGTGCTATTCATGGGGCTGCAGGGCCAGGCCTATGGGAGGAGTGCTCAAAATTAGGAGGATGTGAGACAGGTCAGGCCAAGATAAGCAGTGCATATAATTTACCCAATAAGTATGTAATTCATACAGTTGGGCCCATCTATAGCGGGTCTGAAGATGATCCCAGGCTACTTAGATCCTGCTACATAAACTGCCTTAAACTTGCAGATGAGAACAATATATCTTCTATTTCATTTCCAGCCCTCAGCACAGGTATCTTTGGTTATCCAATAGATGCCGCAGCCCAAGGTGCTTTAAAGGCGATAATGGATTACCTTTTACGTGATACAGAGATAGGTGTGGTTCGTATGGTGCTTTATGACCAGGCAGCCTATGATGCCCATTTGATGGCCTTGGATGCCATTAATGCTGGTGTTGATTTAACTTAGAACATGTCTGTTGTCGCTGTAATCCCTGCAAGGTATGACTCTAAACGTTTTCCGGGCAAGCCTCTGGTAGATATTGCCGGTAAGCCCATGATCCAAAGGGTTTATGAACAGGCCCTTTTGTGCAAGGGGATCGACCATGTAGTAGTAGCCACAGATGATGACAGGATTTTGGACGCAGTAGATACATTTGGAGGAAAGGCCGTTAAGACCGATCCAGGGTGCAGATCCGGGACCGATAGGGTGGCCCAGGCGGTTAAATCTATTTGCCCAGGGCGGAAAGGGCAGGCAGGGATTATCATCAATATTCAGGGGGATCAGGTGATCTTTGATCCTGATGCTGTAACAGATATGATTTATGCACTAAGTAGTGGCTGTCCTATGGCCACTATTGCGGCCAAGGCATCTCTTAAGGACATGGAAAATCGCGATATGGTAAAGGTCGTATGTAATGAGAAGGGCAGCGCCCTGTATTTTTCCAGGGCGCCTATACCACACCTTAGAAATCATGGATTTTATACCCCTTTAAAACATATAGGTATCTATGGGTTTTGCAAGGATACCCTTGAGCATATTACCACCCTTAAGCCTTCCCCGCTTGAAAAAAGCGAATCCTTAGAACAACTTCGGGCCATTGAAAATGGCATCCCCATAAAGGTCATTGTGTCAGGGGGTGAGTTTTTCGAGATAAATACCCCCGAAGATCTGGCAATATTGTTAAGCAGATGGCAAGGTTAATCTTATTTATCTACAGGGTTGCCTTTAATATCGTGATATGGCCTGCATGTCTGTATCTTTTCAGGCACCCGAATTTTAAAGGCACCATAGCTGTCCGCTTTGGGCGGGGCTTACCTGAAATTCCTGAAGGCAGGAAGATTTTATGGCTTCATGCTTCATCTGTAGGTGAGGTAAAGGCTGTATCTGGCCTTATAGAAAGGATGAAAAAAGATAGAGAGAACCTGTTTATATGCCTTACTGTGAATACTGCAACAGGAAGGGATATAGCAGGAGGGATAAAGGGTGTGGATTTGATAATACCCTTCCCCTTTGATCTCAAATGGGTGATGAACCGTTACATGGATTGGTTATCGCCAGAGGCGCTTATCGTTGTCGAGACAGAAGTTTGGCCTAATCTTATAATGGCAGCAAAGGATAAAGGCGTTCATGTCATATTTGTAAATGCCCGTATGAGTAAAGGTGCATTCGATAGATATGCCAGGGTGTCTTCATTTATGAAAATGATACTTAATAGTACTCATGTATTCTCAATTGCCTATAAAGACGCCGCACGTTTTTCCGCCCTTGGGGCAGGCGACGTAAAGGTGGTTGGCAATCTCAAGCTTGATTCAATGAAGTTACCCGAGCTTGACAGAAGAAAATCCTTAAAACAAAGACTTGGCATTTTGGATAGGCCTGTGTTTATTGCGGGCAGCATAAGGGAAGGAGAAGAGAAATATGTAATAGACGCTATAAAGTATGCTTCTTTAAGGATTCCACAGCTTTTCTCCATAGTTGCACTAAGACACCCGGACAGGGTGGGTTATATAACAGATATGATAAATGCCTTGAATATGAGGTGGGGGCTTAGAAGTAGTGGAGATCTTGATGTAGACCTTATCATTGTGGATACCTTTGGAGAGCTCTTTGATCTCTATGGTATATCTGATGTGGCATTTGTCGGAGGTAGCCTTGTAGACCTTGGCGGGCAGAACATCTTGGAGCCTGTGGCATGGGGTGTACCAACAATCCACGGTGCGTATATGGATAATTTCATATGGGCGCTTGATGTTGTAGATGGTTTTACCATACAGGCAGATAATCCCGATGAGCTGGGCAGGGTAGTGTGTAAGGTATTTGATAATATAGATAGCTACAGAGGTATGGCTGTTAAGGCGAGGGAGTGCCTTGGAAAGGCTTCTGGTGTTACAGATCAGTACATGGATGCCCTTGATCGCTATTTCAGGTAGCCTTTGTATGAAAACAGTGAATAGTAAATAGTGAATAGATTTATTTCCAGATAATGTCCGAAGTGTATTTTATATGAGAAAGAAGTCAGGAGTCAGAATCCAGAAGTTAGGATACACGTAATAATCCAATCGGAAGCATTCTGGCTTCTGGCTCCTGACTTCTGGATACTTTTTCATGCTTTGTTGCGGCCGAAAAGGACATGGAAGTTTATAAGCACTTAGCTATTGATCTTATTTTAAATGTAATTTATTATATTGTTTATGACAATGGATAGATCATTATGCCCTGTCTGTGCATGGAGAGGTGATTGCAAGAAAAAATTTAAACCTGGTGCGGGGATAAACTGCGCTGATTTCACCAGGGATCTTTCAATCAAGGACGAAGGGCTGGAAAAGTCGGCTGATGAAGAGAAAAAAGGAGAGGGTAGCAAGAAGTCCAAATCTGGTCTATGGCCATTATAGGCGTTCTATAACCAAGCCTTTCCTTTTATTCTACAATAATATATCTGCGTCTTTTATATGAAAATAGGTGTCAGTTGTCCGTGGTCGGTTGTCAGTGGTATATTGGAAGGTGATCATCCTATTTGGAGGTTTTACAACGGACAACGAGCAACAGACTACTGACAGGTATAAGTGCAAAACTAAAAGACCACTCATGGCTAGATATATTTTCATCCTTCGTTGTGCCCTAAAAGGACATGGCGGTTTATAGATTTATAGAGAGCAACTTACTCTTATCTTTATACACGGCAAGTACATATAATAAGTTTCTGCCTTGAATTGTAAAATCTGCGCAATATCCTGAGGGGGCATTAAATAAGACCTTTTCTTCTATGCCCATATCTGAGAATGTATAGGCTAATATTCTAAATGAATTGTATATCCTTACGTTGCTAAGGATCTTGGAGTGAGGTTGGCCATTTGAAAGGGTTATAATCTTTTTGTCATCTGTAACTATAATTTTGGCAGGAAGATAATAACGCACTGGACGTTTGCGGGACTCTATCCTGGTATTTTTGTTTGAGTTTCCTTGGATCAGATACTCATCTTCTACATATAGAGGGAGCCCACCTATGCTGATTCCCCCTATCCATATTGTCTTACCCTTGTTGGTTATCTCTAGTTTATCTGATTTACTTAAGGAGATCATCTCCGGGCCATTATGAGTAGGATCTACATCTGAGACGGTGGTGGCAATGATGTCCATCCCTGCAGGTAGGATTGTAGGGTTACCTGTTATTGCACGTACTGCTGTCCACCTGTTAGTCTGGCCTGTGATATCCGGGACAATTATAAGTCTTGATGAGATTAATCCATCGCCTAGTGGGATTACAGGGTTTGGCCAATGTCCTATAGTGTGACCGTCTTCAATCCTGTATGTGTGAAGGTTTTTCATGTGCTTTACCAGGGCAATAATATTATCTTTGTACGAGTAGATACGAAAGATCTGGTCTATTTTGGGGGCCTTCCACCACGGATGCGGCGTGTCATCTTTAATGGTATAAATAGTTTTTTTATCTGAGACAAAGATTGTATTATTAGAGGTGGTAATAGATGTTGCCTTAAAGGGCAGCACAATTTGGGATATCTTTTTTTGTTTTTCAATCATGTAAACTGGTTTTTCTTTCTCTATCGGAGGGGCCTTTGCAGGCGCAAATATCACATCTATCATTTCGTCTATTACATTGGATATCTCATTTATATCCTTTATGTCTTTATGAAAACCCCTTGGCTCTTTGGTATCCAAGATGGCATCTATCGAGATGATTTGCCCTATCTGCGTTATGGCGATATCCAGTTTATTGTATAGTGAGGTGTCTACGCCTTTGCTGATACATCTCGCGGCAGCGCTTTTTTCCAAGGCTGATTGAAGGACAACTATTTCTTTGTCTCCTGTGATCTCTACAGAAATATCAAGGGCATATGCATCTGACAGGGATAACAGAGATATGAGCATCAATGATGTAATTACTGCAAGATATAGCATTTTTCTGTTCATTTTAAGCTCCTTATTCCTCAAGATTTATACCATGTTAATGTAGGATGGCAAGACAAAAAATTATTATTTATGAATGAGCGTTCATTTTCTCTTGACCTCTGTCCTTTGTTTGGTTATATAGCATAAAAGGACTATTTTTACCAAAAATTTAAGGAGGAGTTTGATGGCAGAAGATACTATGAGCTTGTATGAAAAGATTTTTCCAGTACCCCCAAAGGTGAGAGAAAAGTCTTTTATCAAGAGCAAGGAAGAGTATGAGAAGATGTACAAGGAATCCATTGATGATCCGGAAGGCTTTTGGGCCCGTGAGGCTGAGAGGCTTACCTGGTTCAAGAAGTGGGACAAGGTTCTGGATTGGTCTTTCAAGGATGACATTTATGTCAAATTCTTTGAAGGTGGCAAGCTTAATGTGAGCTACAACTGTCTCGATCGTCATATGAAGGATGGCAAAAAGAACAAGACAGCCCTTATCTGGGAAGGCAATAATCCATCCGAGTGGAAGACGTTCAGCTATGCAGATATGTACCGCGAGGTGAATAAATTTGCAAATGTGCTCAAGAAGTTTGGTATCAAGAAAGGGGACAGGGTATCCATTTATTTACCCATGATTCCTGAGCTGGCCATTACAATGCTTGCCTGTACAAGGATTGGTGCGATTCACTCCATCGTGTTCGGTGGCTTCTCTGCTGAGGCGTTGAGGGATCGTATCAACGACTGCGGGTCAAGGATACTAATTACCTGTGATGGCACCTACCGTGGCGCAAAGGCTGTTCCGCAGAAGGTCAATGCAGATAAGGCCCTGGAGGAGTGTCCGGGAGTTGAGAAACAGATCGTGGTGAAGAGGACAGGGACAGAGTGTAATTGGAAGGAAGGAAGGGATCTTTGGTATGAAGATTTGATGGCAGATGTGCCGCTCTACTGCGAGCCAGAGTGGATGGATGCAGAAGATCCGCTCTTTATCCTTTATACATCCGGCTCCACAGGACAGCCCAAGGGCGTTGTGCACACCACAGGCGGATATCTTCTATTTGTGGCCATGACCCATCAGCTGGTCTTTGATTGTCATGACGAGGATATCTTCTGGTGCACCGCAGACATCGGGTGGGTTACTGGTCACAGTTACATCGTGTACGGCCCGCTTGCAAATGGCGCTTCCTCTGTAATGTTTGAGGGTGTTCCAAGTTATCCCGGGTATGACAGGTTCTGGGCAGTAGTGGAGAAGTATAATATAGATATCTTCTATACAGCTCCTACTGCAATTCGTGCTATTGCTAAAGAGGGTGATGAGTGGGCTAAAAAGCATGATATTTCTTGTATAAGGATCCTTGGTTCTGTTGGTGAACCCTTAAATCCCGAGGCATGGTTGTGGTATTACAACCTGATTGGCAGGGGTGAATGTACGATCGTAGATACATGGTGGCAGACAGAGACCGGTGGTATATTGATCACTCCACTTCCTGGTGCAATAGACATCAAACCTGCAAAGGCTACTGTCCCATTCTTCGGCGTAGAGCCGGCCCTTGTGGATGATGAAGGCAATGAGATAGAAGGCCCTGGAAGGGGCAATCTGATCATAAAGAGGCCATGGCCTGGTATTATGAGGGGTGTATGGGGTGACCCGGAGAGGTTCAAGGAGACATACTTTGTCCAGTTCCCAGGATGCTACTTCACAGGTGATGGCGCAGAGCGAGATGACATCGGTTACTACAAGATCACCGGCAGAGTTGATGATGTCATAAATGTATCCGGTCACCGTATGGGAACAGCAGAGGTTGAAAGCGCCCTGGTGTCTCATCCGACAGTTGCAGAGGCAGCAGTGGTAGGGTTTCCTCATGATATCAAGGGCCAGGGTATATTTGCCTATGTTACCTTGAATACCGGAGTGGAGAAGACAGAAGAGCTGCGCAAGGAACTGGTAAAGCATGTAAGAAAGGAAATCGGTCCTATTGCTACTCCGGATCTTATCCTGTGGGCTGATGCCCTGCCAAAGACCAGATCCGGTAAGATCATGCGCAGGGTATTGAGGAAGGTAGCGGCAAGCGATTTCTCTGATTTTGGAGATACATCTACCCTTGCAGATCCAACTGTGGTCGATACGCTGGTATCAGAGAGAAAGAAGACTAGCTAAAGGGTTTAGGCTTCAGGGAAATCCCTGAAGCCTAAAATTTATTTATAAGTTTTATAAAGTCTTAGCGGGTTTTTGTGTAGTGTCTAAGGATGGATCTTTATGAAGGGTGAGGAAAAGTACAATACGATATTAAAGGCTGCCAAGGGTGTCTTTGCCAAGGAAGGATTTTACAATTCAAAGGTCTCGGAGATTGCCAAAGAAGCCCGGGTAGCAGATGGTACTATCTATTTATATTTTAAAAACAAAGAGGACATACTTATCTCTTTGTTTGAGAAAGAACTTACAAGAATTATCAAGCTTGTGAAAGAGGAGTTGGAAAAGGTCTCTGACCCCAGGGATAAATTGCAGAAGTTTTGTGATATACATTTGAGTATGGCAGAAGAGGATAGGACATTAGCTGAGGTAATACAGGTAGAGCTTCGTCAATCCAATAAGTTCATGAGAGAGTATAAAAATAAGTATTTCCTTGCGTATTTGAAGATTATTGCTGATATTATTGATGAGGGTAAGACATCTGGTATATTCAAGAAAGATATAAAGTCAGATGTGGTTGCCCGTATGGTATTTGGCTCGCTAGATGAGATATCTACGTACTGGGTAACTACAAGACGTAAGCGTTTTAATGTGCATGACGCAGCCAGTACAGTAGGGAAAATCCTTATTGAAGGCATGGTTTCTTCTTAGTATTGAATTAATAGTAATTAAGGATATGTAAAAGATAAGAGTGTCGTAGAGAAACTAAGGAGCGAGATATGGATTTTGAATTGACTGATGAGCAAAAGATGCTCGTTGAAACTGCCGGTAATTTTGCTAAGAATGAATTTGCTCCGGTCGCTCAAGAACTCGACAGAGAAGAAAAGTATCCTATGGAGATCTGGGAAAAGGCAAGCAAGTTGGGTCTTGTAGGTGCATGGCTCCCTGAAGAATATGGCGGGGCAGGGGTTGGGTTTTTGGGCAATGCCTTAATCACAGAGCAGTTTGCCAGGGTAGATCTGGGAATATCCCTTATTGTAGCAGCGACATTTGGATGCGAGGCCATTTACTGGGGCGGAACAGAAGAACAGAAAAAGAAATATCTCCCTCTCGTGGCACAAGGCAGTGCTATAAGCGCTGGCGCCTTTACAGAGCCGGATGCCGGTACTGATGTGGCAGGCGCCAGGACAAGGGCTGTAATAGATGGGAATGATTATGTGATAAATGGTAATAAGATGTTTATCACCAATGCTGATGTTTGCACGTTTATGGTGACACTTTGTGTTACTAATCCTGAGGATGAAAAGAGATATAAAAGATATAGTCTAATTATTGTAGGCAGTGATCGAAAAGGGGTGACAACCACAAAGATTCATGGAAAGATGGGAATCAGGGCATCTGATACAGCAGAGGTCAGTTTTGAGGACGTAAGGGTACCCAGGGAAAACTTGGTAGGCACTAGTGAGGGTCAGGGTTTTTATCAGGCAATGCAGTTTTTTGATACTACCAGGATTATGGTAGCTGCCCAGGGAGCAGGGCTAGCCCAGGGGGCATTGGATAAGAGCATAGAATATGTGAAAGAGAGAAAGGCATTTGGTGTCCCCATAGCAACTTTTCAAATCACCCAGCAAAAACTGGCAGAAATGGCCATACGTATAGAAGCAACAAGAAATCTTGTCTACAAGTCAGCATCTTATCTTGACAATGGCAAGGTTGATCCTACGCTGAATGCAATAACAAAGTATTATGCAGGGGAGACAGCGGTTTTTTGTGCCAACTACGCTGTAGAATTGCATGGTGGATATGGATATATTGATGAATATGATGTTCAGAGATTTTATAGAGACGCCAAGATTCTGCAGATTTATGAGGGAACAAAGGAGGCAGAAGTATTGACAATTGCCAGGAGATTATTAACATAGATGAGTATCTATGGGTTTAGGATATATATGGTAGAAAATAGAAAAAAATATGGGTTTTTAAGCCCGCAATAGAAAGGAGGCAAACAAGTGAATACAGTTGTATGTATGAAACAAGTGCCGGATACGGAAACATTGATCAAGATCAATCCTGACGGTACAGGTATTGTCGCAGAGGGTGTTAAGTGGGTTATGGGTCCTTATGATGAGTATGGCGTCGAGGAGGCATTGCAGCAGAAGGAAAAGTTTAAGGCAGGTAAGGTTACTATAGCGTCTCTAGGCCCGGATAGGGCTATCGAGGCCATAAGGACCGGGCTTGCCATGGGGGCTGATGCAGCTGTTCATATAAATGATGCAGCGTTCTATGAGAAGGCAGATCCATACGCTACCGCATCAGTCCTTGCAGCTGCTGTAAAGGATTTAGAGTATGATGTTATCTTTTGCGGTAAGCAGGCAATTGATGACGACTCTGGCCAGGTACCTGCAATTCTTGGGGAATTGCTGGGGCTGCCCGTAATAACACAGGTGATCAAGTTAGAGGTGGCTGATGATAAGATCAAGGCTACAGTGACCAGAGAGGTTGAAGGCGGGCATGCAATAATAGAGGTTTCCCTGCCGGCTATCTTGTCGGCACAGAAGGGACTTAATGAGCCCAGGTATGCATCTCTGCCTGGTATTATGAAGGCAAAAAAGAAGCCGGTAGATGTGAAGATTGCAGGCGATCTGGGTGTGAGTGGAGAGTCCATGACGGTTATTAAGGAGATGAGCTTGCCACCTGCAAGGCAGGCTGGAAAGATTATTGAAGGTGAGGATGCAGAGCAGAAGGCAGCAGCGCTTGCCAAGGCTTTACACGAAGAGGCTAAACTTATTTAGTCAAGGAGGTGATGGAAATGCCAGGAATTCTTATATATGCAGAGGTACAAAAGGGAGAGATCAAGAAGGGTTCTTTTGAGGTCACAAGCAAGGCCAAGGAACTTGGAGGTGAGGTGTCTGCATGCATTATAGGCAGTGGAGTAGAGGCCCTTGCTCCTGAACTTGCCAAGTATGGTGCGGACAAGATATATGTAGTAGATGGCCCTGAATTTGAGAAGTATGAGCCAGAGGCTTATGTTCAGGCCTTTGCACAGGTAGCCGAGGAAGTAAAGCCCGGTATTATATTTACCAGCGCAACGGCACAGGGTAAAGACTTTACGCCTGCACTAGCAGCAAGGCTAAAGGTGGGATCTATATCTGACTGCGTTGACTTGAGTATGAGTGGTGATAAGGCAGTTGCCAAGAGGCCTATGTATGCAGGTAAGGCATATGCCATGGTAGAGGCAGCTGGTGATCCACAGGTCTTCTCCATCAGGCCTAACTCGTTTCCTGTAAATGAGTCAGCAGGCGCAGGTGCCATTGAGAAGGTTACAGTGAATCTGGATTCCTCTAAAATCAAGGCTGTGGTCAAGTCTGTTGAGATCGCTGCATCAGAGGAGCCTGATCAGACCGAGGCTGAGATTATTGTCTCGGGTGGCCGTGGGATGAAAGGGCCGGAGAACTTTAAGATTATTGAGGATCTCGCCCATACATTTGGTCCTGCAGCCACCACAGGCGCATCAAGGGCAGCAGTCGATGCCGGATGGAGGGATCATGCATACCAGGTGGGGCAGACAGGTAAGACCGTAAGCCCGAATCTTTACATTGCCTGCGGTATATCCGGTGCGATCCAACACCTTGCCGGTATGGGGACATCAAAGGTGATAGTTGCTATAAATAAGGACTCTGAAGCCCCGATATTTAGCAAGGCTGACTTTGGGGTGGTGGATGATCTCTTCAAGGTTGTACCGCCGCTTACAGAAGAGGTTAAAAAGATAAAGGGTTAGAATCCGCTGAGGGTGGATAAATGGGCAAGGGTTTTTCCCCTTGCCCCCTTTGTTTATTATATAAGATTTAGGGGGAGCTATGCATAGTTCGGGAGAAATAACCAGAGAGATATTCTGGAATGTAAAGGGGACAGGGTTCCCTGTGGTTGAGGTTCTTACCTATCTGATTGCAATAGTAGCCATTCTGCTTTTCTTGCGAGGGCTTGCCAAGGGGGGATTTTTCACCCGGCTTAAGATGATGATGAATGCAAGTGGTCCGGATGTGAATAGGCTTGATGGTATATGGTCGAGGCTATGGTATGCAATTGTGGACGTCTTTATACACCGGAAAATTTTGCGGGAAAAATACCAGGGGATATTTCACCTTTTTATATTCTGGGGTTTTGTAATCCTCTTTATTGGTGCCGGCCTTGATTTTCTCCAGGTGGATATCATAGAGCCGATCTTTCATCTGCACTTTATGGATGGCAATACCTATCTGATTTATTCTGTGATAACTGATGCAGCAGGTCTCCTTGTCTTAATAGGTGTGTTAATGGCATTTGCCAGGCGGTATCTTTTCAGGCCCAAGTGGCTGGATCACAAGACAGAAGACTGGATTATCCTGTGGTTTATTCTGGCAATTATAGTGACAGGTTTTGTTGTAGAAGGTTTGCGCATGCAGGCCACCGAGCTTGTCCCCGGGAATCCCATGAATGATTATGTATGGTATTCATTCATGGGTCGGATATTTGCCTATCCCTTTGCTGCTATGAGCATCAGTGCTTTAGAGAATACCCACGTAGCGATCTGGTGGATTCATTTAGTTATTGCAATGGGCTTTATTGTATACGTTGCATATTCGAAATTGCTCCATATCATAATGACACCTGTAAACATCTTCTTGCGGTCTACCACAGATCAGCCGCCACTCAAAGTGATGCCTCCTGAGATGTTCGAGACAGCAGAGACATTTGGCATCCACAATGTTGAGGAGTATTCATGGAAAGACCTGTTTGATACAGAGGCATGTATGCGCTGCGGCAGATGCGTTGAAGTATGTCCGGCATTTAATACGGATAAGCCTTTGCTCCCCAGAGACGTGATACAGGATATCAGAAACTATATGGAGGAAAAGGCCAGGTTTACGATCGATGCAGATGGGGTATATCATATTATACCCGATGAGGAGTATACAGGGCCTGCATTGATTGGGGATACCATAGACAAGGATGCCATCTGGGCGTGCACAACCTGTATGGCGTGTGTCGAGGCTTGTCCTGCATATATTACCCAGTTCCCCAAATTGTTTGAGCTGAGGCGCTATCTGGTTATGATGGAAGCTGACTTCCCCACCGAGGTCCAGGAAGTATTTAAGGGGATGGAGAACAACTCCAATCCATGGAGTATCGGAGCCCATACAAGGGCGGACTGGGCAAAGGGCTTAAGTGTCCCATTGATGTCTGAAAAAGGCGGGGCAGAATACCTGTTCTTTGTAGGGTGTGCAGGCTCATTTGATGATCTAAATAAGAAGGTGGCAGTCTCCCTTGTAAATATATTTAATGCAGTTGGGCTTGATTATGCTATTCTTGGTACAGAGGAAGGCTGCTGCGGTGATTCTGCAAAGAGGATTGGGAACGAATATCTTTATCAGTCCATGGCACAGGTCAATATAGAGGCTTTTAAGGCCTATAATATAAAGAAGATTATCACCATGTGCCCCCATGGCTATAATATATTAAAGAATGAATATGGCGAGCTCGGGGGTGATTACGAGGTGTATCACTACACAGAGTTGCTGGATGAGTGGATAAAGAAAGGCAAGCTGACCCTAAAGGAACCTATAGAGGGACTAGGTACAATAACATACCATGACTCATGTTATCTTGGTCGGTATAATAAGATATATGATCAGCCCAGAAAGATACTGCGCGCCTTAAAGTCTGGAAAATTAGTTGAGATGGCTGATCATCACGATAAGAGCCTCTGTTGCGGTGCTGGCGGCGGAAGGATGTGGATGGAAGAGGATCTTGGTACCAGGATTAATCAGAGGCGTACTACTGAGGCAATAGAAGTAGGGGCAAAGACCATATGTACGGCGTGCCCATTCTGTTATACGATGCTCTCTGATGGGATCAAGGAGCTTGAAAAGGGAGAGCAGATGCAGGCATTTGATATAGCCCTGCTCGTGGCGCAGGCAGCAGGCCTGGATGGGAAACCTCAGGCATCTGTTGTTGCAGAGCCCGCCGAAAAAGAGGAGCCTGAAGTAGAGGCGGCGGCGCCTGCTGAAAAGGCTGAAGAACCTGCCCCGGAGGTAGAGGTCCCCGCTGAAAAGGTAGAAGAGCCCGTTCCGGAGGCAGAAGAGCCAACTGAAAAGGCCGCAGAACCTCCCACGGAGGAAGTAAAGCAGGATGAGAATCCTCAGGCATCCGATGTTGCAGAGTCCATTGAAAAAAAGGAAGAGCCGGAATGATGGGCTAAAATACATAACAACCCCGAATCTTTAAAAAAGGAGGCATTTTGCCTCCTTTTTTATTTGACAGTGTGCTATTTTAAGATATTATCTTGACCTTATGGAGGAAAGGTATGTGATGAGAATAGCCATTATTGCCAGTAATAAAGGGAAGATAGAAGCCCTTATTAGGGGTCTTAAATCTGCAGGCCATGATGTTGTCTTCTTTGAAGTTCAGGAGGCTCATGGTATCAAGGATTATCTGGCCTTATCAAACCTCTTCCCGGATGCAGACACCTTTGATATTATTCACAGCCATATTGGAACGTCCCCCCTTTTATTCTCAAGATTCATATCAACGCCAATTGTGACTACTATATATGATCATCCGGCAAAGGATGATGTGTACATATATAATAAATATAAAGATATCTGTTTGTATGTGGCTACATCGCATTCCAATATGGCATCCGGACTCCCTTACATTGCAGTCATAGACCCGGTACAATCAGATATGGTGGATTCTTACATGAGAGTTTACGATGATATCATAAAGGAATCTGCCAGGGAAGATCATAGACCTTGGGGTTATTACGAGGTATTATCAGATGACAAGGCTGATCACAAGGTAAAGCGGATAACTGTGTGGCCAAAGAAACGCTTGAGTCTACAACTGCATCATAGAAGGAAAGAGCACTGGGCCATCGTATCTGGCCAGGCCCTGGTAACATTGGGACAAGAGCATATAAGTTTAGGTCCTTCACAATCCATAGACATACCATTAGAGGCCCCTCACAGGATAGAAAACACAGGAGATACCCCCCTTGTCTTTATTGAAGTACAGCAGGGAGATTATTTTGGAGAGGATGACATAGTTCGTCTAGCCGATGACTTTGGCAGAAGGTAGGGTTTATATGAAAATAGGTGCAGGGCACAAAGCTTTGTAGGGGCCGATGCCCTCATCGGCCTGTGCATAATATCCATATTGTCATTGCGAGCAAAGCGAAGCAATCTCAAAGTGCCTGCAACCAATGGGATTGCCACCTCGGCCTACGGCCTCCTCGCAATGACAGAAAAGCAATTGTGCAAAGGTCTCTTCTTATACAGCATATATTTTCATACTTGGTTGTGGCCGGTAGGCCATGG
>Ga0210003_1000398_pt1 | contig 39607 bp, 41 predicted proteins | sample LantaG_FD_182804 | JGI IMG/M metagenome (GOLD analysis project Ga0210003, IMG submission 182804) | Deep subsurface microbial communities from Baltic Sea to uncover new lineages of life (NeLLi) - Landsort_02402 metaG (SPAdes) (version 2) | ecosystem: Environmental > Aquatic > Marine > Oceanic >...
GAGGAATTATGGAAACATGCTGTATATCCCGCACCACAGCGTCAGGTAAATAAATCAGAGGCTTCGGTAACATGATTTATGATGCAACTACTCCCTGTTCGGTAACACTTTGTTTTGACTCAACACGTACCCCGGGGGACCTGTGTTGATGTTCTACAATTTTGTCACCATCTAACTGTTCTGGGAAAATGTCACCATGAAGGAGATGGTGGTATTGAACAGGAAAGAGCAGAGGAGGTTGGTGGTATTAAATCAGGTGGAGGGAGGCAGGATGACCAGCAGGGAGGCATCTGAAAGCCAGGGCTAAGTAGTAAAGAAGGTTGCGGTCACCTGGTCAGGGGTCGTCTCCTGTACCTTGACCTGTGGGAGGAGCCTTTCCACGTCGCTCCTGTGGCAGAGCTCGGTGCCGGGGGTTAGTACTGCCGCCGTGCCCATCGCCGCTGCCAGCCGGCAGGCTTCTCCCAGGGGCTCTTCATCTACGAGTTTCAGTGCCAGCCCGGCGATACTGCAGTCGCCGGCTCCTACCGTGCTGCGCACCTTTACCGGGGGTGGCACCGCCTTGCAAATCACCTCCCTGGTGGCGGCGATGAGGCCGTCTTTACCCCGGGAGATAACGGCTATCTCAACCCCCATCTCAACTATGTCAAGGGCTGCCCTGATGATGGCCTCTTCGGTGGGAAGTTCCCTTCCTAATAGTTGCCCCGCCTCACGGACGTTGGGTTTGATGAGGTAAGGCCGGGCCTTTATCCCCTCGGCCAACCATTCTCCTTCCGAGTCCAGGATACTTCTTACCCCGAAGGTATTGGCGTGCATGATTATGTCGTAATAGGCGTTAACCGGGATACCGAGGGGCATACTGCCGCCGGCCACTATCAGGTCCGGGTTGGGGTAAACCCGAATCATCTTCTTCTTGAACCTTTCAAACGCCTTGGGGGGAATGCGCGGCCCGGGGGCATCAATCCTGGTCTGCTGGGAAGTCCTGGTGTCGGAAATAATAAAGTTGGTGCGTGTTTCCCCTGTTATCGGGGTGAAGCTGAAGGGGACCCCTTCCTCGTCGAGCAGTATCTCCAGCGTCCTGCCTGCCGGACCGCCGATAAAACCGTAGGCGACCGTTTTGCCTCCCATCTCGTAGATGGCGCGGGACACATCGATACCCTTGCCGCCGGCGTAGAAACGCAGGCTCTTCCAGCGGTTGGCCTCGTCTACTACCAGCCCGTCGACGGTAATAATACTGTCCAGGCTGGGGTTGAGGGTAATGGTAGCAATCATCGCTCCTCTTCCATTTCTAGTATTTCCGGTACCATGTTTCCGGTATGCTTGTTAGCTCCCGGGCGGTCAGTCCCTGCTTCTTATACCAGGGCACCGCGTATCTGGCGGCTATTTCGTTTAGTCTCTTGAGCCTCTCTACCGCCACCGTTTTGAGATAGTGAGTCCTTTCCCGGGCATCATCGAGGTGCATTGCCTCCTGCCAGATAGCCCGCCCCCCGAGGAAGCCGGAGGCCCCACCCTGGCAGGCGATTTCCACCTCCTGGCAGAAGAGCTCGAAGTCCACGCCGGCACTGAGGATAACCCAGGGCACCCGGGATGCCGCATCCAGCTGGCGACAGAGGTCGATGAGCCGGGGTTTGTCCTTGTTGTAGCGCAGGTCGGCGGGAAACTCGGCCTTTAGCACATCGATGGGCAGCGCGGTGATGGCGCGGGCAGTCTCGATTACCACCTTTTCCTTCGAGGCCGCAAACCGTGCGGGGCTGCCGGTCTCACTGCCTACAGGATAGCTCTTTGGTTCTACCAGAAAGGGGATGTCGTATTTGGTACATTCGGCGGCAACGGCGGCAGCCATATTAAGCTGTTTTTCTGCCGTCTCAGTCAGGTCGGGACGGAAGTAGAGGAGAATTTTTACCGCCGAGGCACCCATCCGCTTAATTTTCTCCACGCTCCATCCGTCAAGCAGTCCGGTCAGGCGGCCTTCGCGGCTGCCCCCGTAGCCGGTGGCTTCGATACTGACGAGGAGGCCGGTGCCGGGGGGCACGACACGGTGGCTGATGCACTGGGCTGCCCCGAATATCGGGTCGAGCAGGACGGCACTGGCATACTTAGCCAGGCTGGAGCATAGCTCCAGCTTGTGTTTGACCATCTCTTCGTACTTGACCTCTTCGGGATGCCGCTCGTCAAGCATACGGCGCAGTGAGCCGCGGTGGTCCATGGCACATATGGTAAAGATACCATCGGAGCTGGCAATCTGCTCCAGCCCTCTTATCTTGCCGATGCCTGGCCTGTTCATTTGCCCCCTATTATGGCGTAACAGGCAGCTTTAATCAAGATTTGTCTTCGCCTCATTCGTAGGTTATAATCGGCAGGTGCCGGTTGCCTTTTGAGGGAGGTTGATGTGCCCTGGTATTACCATGTGGCTAGAGGAATCGTAAAGCTGTTGCTCCGCCTGCTGACGCGGTGGCGGGTTGAGGGTGGGGAGAATGTTCCCCGCCAAGGTCCGCTGCTGGTGGTAGCCAACCATCTTCATCTGGTTGACCCCCCTCTCCTTGGGGTTAGCCTTAACCGGAGGCTGGTGTTTGTGGCCAAGGAGGAGCTATTCCGCTCCCGGCTGACCGCTTACCTTCTCCGCCGCCTGGGGGCATTTCCCGTCCGGCGGGGGCGGCCGAATAGAAAGGCATTGCGCCAGGCAGGGCAGTTTTTAGATGAGGGCCTGGCGGTAGTGGTATTTCCCGAGGGGGCAAGGAGCCGTGGCGGGCAGTTGCGGCCTGCCTTTCCCGGGGCGGTGCTGATGGCGGTGCGTAACGGCGTTCCCGTTCTCCCCGTGGGGCTCACCGGCACCGAGAAGTTGAAGGGCTTAAGCTGGGTGCTGCGCCGGCCCGGGATAACGGTTAGTATCGGCCGTCCTTTCCATTTGCCGCCGGCCAGCGGCAGGCTGACCAGGGTAGAACTGGACAGGCAGGCTGATTTTGTCATGCGGCGTATTGCCGAGCTTCTGCCGGTGGAATATCGGGGAGACTATAAGACATGAGAATCGAGAAGACAAGCGAACTGGGGTTTTGCTTCGGGGTGAGGCGGGCTATTAGTATCCTGGAGAGGGCTGCTCACGAGCGTGGTGGGGTAGAAACCCTGGGCGCAATCGTTCATAACCAGCAGGTGCTGGATAAGCTCTCGGAGATTGGTGTCAGGGTAGCGGGGAGCATAGATGATATCCGGGGCGACAGCGTTGTGACCAGTGCTCATGGGGTAAGCCCGGAACTCCAGGCGGAGCTTCAGGCCCGGCAGATTGACATCATTGACACTACCTGTCCCTTCGTTCAGCGCGCCCAGAGGGCGGCCCGGAAATTGGCCAGGGCCGGGTTTTCCGTTATCGTATATGGTGATAAAGAGCACCCGGAGGTCAAGGGCATTCTTGGTTGGGCCGGGGGTAAGGGGCTGGCTACCCTGGATGAGGGATTTGTCAATGGTCTTGAGCCCCTGCCTCGCCGTTTGGGCATTCTATCCCAGACGACCCAGATACCCGCTCATTTTGCCCGCTTCGCCGGGAGGCTTATTGAGGCTGCCTTTACCCGGGACTCCGAAGTACGTGTTATTGATACGATATGTCATGATATCAGGCGCCGCCAGGCGGCGGCGGTTGACCTTGCCCGTGGGGTTGACCTGGTGATTATTATCGGTGGCCGCGACAGCGCCAATACCCATCGCCTTGCCGAGCTGTGTTCTGCGATTACCCCGACATATCTGGTGGAAACGGCGGGTGAGATTGAGTCCTCCTGGCTTCAGGGTAAGCACCATATCGGCGTAACCGCCGGTGCCTCTACCGCCGGGCCGACGATAAATGAGGTGCTCACCAGGCTGGAAACCCTCTAGCCCGGCACAGGATTAGGGGGGGTTTTCGTCTTGTGGACACGCTAAACTAACTGTCATCGCTTCCTCTTTCAGAGGGCAAGCGTTCAGGTCACGGCTTTGCCATATTCAGTTGTTAAGGTGATTTTTGTTGTTTTCCAGCTTCATTATCCAACAATTAGTCAGAAGGTAAAATTTCAAGAACTAGCTAACATTATCGTCCCCCCAAGGGCATAGTCTCGAACACTGAAAAAAGAGAAGCCTCCCCACATGGGGAGGCTTCAGCTATCGTCGATGCAGGCTAATCTATTGTGAATTGATAGTAAACTTCACCTTCTAGTTGAATGTGTCCCCTCTATGGCCGCCTCCATGCCCGTGCGCTTGTTAGTGTCATGGAAAGGGTGGCGCGTAATGATGTAGAGCGCAATAAATGCAGCCTTGTCCACTACAGTGGGGCAAAGGTCGATTCCGCCCAAGGGGTAAGTAATCGCGGCTAACAAATAATCTAGGCCAAGGCCATCTGTGCGTAGGTTGGGGTCGCTGATGAGAAAACCACCGAATGACCTGATGAGGCTTGCATTAATACTAACAATGTCTTCGGCTGTTGGTAGTTCTATCGATCCGCCAAGGCTCGCTACGCGTCGCCCAGCCTCTCAAAACTATTCCGACGAATCTGAGCCAACCGGGTTGCGCGGTTAGTAGCAGGTTGAGTAGCAAACAGCAGCAGTCCCGCACCGCCTGCAGTCTGATCCAGTGTAACCGAAACCGAAGCAGCAAGGCCGACTAATTGATTAGGGCTAGAAAGACCTGGAGTACCGCCCACGTATACCCCACTCCTTGTGATAGACGCACCAGTCGTGCACAACTCATTCAACTCCATGACTCCTCACCCCCTTATATAGTCTGGTCGTTGACCCAGCCCTCGAATGACACCATCTCTTGATAACCAGTTACAGGAATAGGAACAGGCAGACCCTGTTGCTGAACCTGAACCCTTTGAACAGTCTTGGATGTCCTAAAAACGTGAGTTAAGTCGACACTTTCGATTACAGCCCTGTTAAAGTCTCCCGTTGCTGTATTCTGTGTGCCAAGAAACCCCTCTGGGTTATATGGCTGCCTTAATGATAAAAGATTTTGGTACTCATTGAACAGAGCTAGAATTTTATGATTCAGATCGTCCGAAACATCAATGACATTCAATCCCATGCGCTCTTTTGCTTCAGTCCTACCAACGAGATAGTCGTGCGATCCCAATTCTCTTGTGAGCATTGAAACAATCCGTTCCCGCTCTTTTTTCTTTCCGTCACCTTTCATGTGAAGTGACAAGAGGCGATCTGCAAGGGTCTGAATCTGCTCCCGGGATCGATATACAGCTCCTAGTGCAAGTGGGTGGACTTGAGAAGCGAGCCGATCAAAGATTGACAGAAGAGGCTCTTTTTCCTTGATGTCTGCACTATTAGTTGCCAAAGCGAAGAAGCCGGCTACATCCTCCACACTAATGGGCACAACCCTAACTTGCCCCGGCTGAGCTTGTATCGTTGGACCTAACGGTGAGGTGATAGATGGATCTATTGGGCTAAGATGCCCAAGTCGAGACATGATTATCTCGTTGGCGGAGATTGTAAGCAGTGTTGCCGCGCTTAAAGCTCGGTGTGGAATCATAATGCCAACTTCATTGCAGTATTCCCTCAATAGATTCGCTAATCCCCACGCCGCAAGTGTATGCCCTCCGGCGCTATAAAGGAGCACATCGATTTTGTTGACCTTTCCCCATCTCTCTAGGTGCTCGAAGACGATAGGATGAGAGTCAGGTGCGATCACTGTCTCAAGTCCAGGATTTCCAAGTTGACCTGGCCGATCACCCCAGATTGTTACCAACAAGTGCGATTGGCGCTGTTGTTCTATTTCTTTTATGAGTTGCAGACGTTCATTTCGTCCCATGTTTATCTATCCTAGCCTACTAAGCTCCAAAAATCAAGCCAAGGTTCGAGAGCAGTAAACTACCCAATTTCTATTATATCATGAGGGGACAAGTCGGAGAAAGCAGAAACGCTGACCAACCGTAATCTCAGTACTGGCTTTGGGAGAGATCTCTCCAGCATACAGGTGAATGATCCCCGCGCCATCGGATCCATCTAATGGGTCCAGTATTCTTTCACGCATCTTTGGTCACGCCCATCACGTGGTGTGATTATAACACACCACGGCAATGAAAAGCAGAGTGATGTGCTTGACCGTCAGGCGTGGGGTGCTATCAAGATATTAGAGCGGTCTTATTTACAGCCCCATTTCCCGGGCTACTACCTCCCGGTAGAAATTGGCATCACCAAAGGTAACCCCGTCGGCACTGGCCCGCCTGGTGTAGTATTGCAGGTCGTGGTCGATGGTACAGCCGATGGCGCCATGAATCTGGTGGGCAAGGGCCATAACCCGCGGGCTGGCAGAGCTGGCCCATGCCTTGGCTATCGCCACCTCCTGGGTGCAGGGAAGCCCCTCGCTTATCATCCAGGCGGCCTGGTAGGCTGACAGCCTGGCGCCCTCGACGTCAGTGAACATGTCAACACAGTAGTGCTGGATAACCTGGAAACCGCCAATGGGTTGGCCATACTGCTTTCTCTCCTTGGCGTAGGCAACGGTCATGTCCAGTGCCTCCTGGAGACAGCCGACCATATCGCAGCACTTGGCCGCCGCCGCCCGCTCTACTATCTTCTTAACCTCGGCCCAGCCCTTATCCGGCTCACCCAGGATATTCTCTTTGGGGACCTTCACCTGGTCGAAGACCACCTCACATAGCTTATCATTGGCGATGGTCTTCAGGAGGCTGCAGCTTATGCCCGGGCTTTTGGCATCGACGATGAAGGTTGTAATTCCGTCTTCCGGCTTTGCCCCGTCGCTGGTCCTGGCAACACATAGCATATAGTCGGCGATGTGGGCATCGGGGACAAAGAGCTTGGTGCCATTCAGGATGTAGCCGTCCTTGTCTGCGGTGGCCCTGGCCTCGACCCCGGCGGCGTCATATCTGGCGCTGGCTTCGGTCAGAGCCAGGGTAAAGATTGTCTTCCCGCTGGCTATCCCGGGGAGATATTCCTGCTTCTGCTTATCACTGCCGGCGTCGAGGATGGGTAGACCGCCCAGCATAACCGTGGAGAAGTAAGGCCCGGGAAGGCAGGCCCTTCCCATTTCCTCCAGCAGCATTGCCAGGTCAAGGAAGCTCATATCGACGCCGCCATATTCCTCCGGGAATACCAGTCCCATCCAGCCCAGCTCGGCCATTTCCTTCCATATCTCTGGTGAATAGCCCGACTCGGTCTCTTCTATCTCTTTGACCACTGTTTTAGGGAACTTGTCGGTCAAAAAGTCACTGGCCATTTTCTTAAGCATTTCCTGTTCTTCAGTAAGAACTAAGTCCATTATCGTTCCTCCCGCTAGTCTGTCGATTTTTAAGGGTTGCTGCTTATTTGGCGGATAACTCCAGTTTTCTTCCGGCGATGATATTCTTCAGGACCTCTGAGCTGCCAGCCTGAAGGCTGTAGCCCTTGGATGACAGGTATGAGTGATAGGCCATGCCCCGCATCGGTGTTAACCTGGATGCGGGCGAGAGCTGGCCGTAGAGCCCGGCAATCTCGATGGCGGCAGTTGCCAGGCGCTGCTCAAAGGCAGTGCCGTAAGCCTTGCTCATTGACGATTCCCAGTTGGGGGCGCGGCCTTCGTCCATAATGACGCCGACCCGGTACATATATAACCGCCCGACTTCAAGCTCTATTTTGAGCTGGGCTATTTTGGAGCGGACTACCGGGTCATCAGCCAGCGGCTTCCCGTTACGTTTGGTTTCCTTGACGTACTGGATAAGGGCTTCGAATAAGGGGTAGTTGGCCATCAGCCGCTCCATCCCGCTTCTCTCGAAGTCAAGCTGATTGAGAATCTGGTAGAAGCCGCGGTTTTTCTCTCCTATCAGGCATGTCTTGGGGATACGCACGTTGTCGAAGAAGACCTCGTTAAAGTGGACGCCGCCGGTAATATCCACGATGGGATTAGTGCTAACCCCGGGTAAATCGGTCCGGAAAAAGAACTCGCTGATACCCCTTGCCTTTGGCGCCTCCGGGTCTGTTCTGGCTACCAGGTAAATCCAGTTCATATTGCTACCGCCGCTGGTCCATGTCTTCTGACCATCGATGATGTAATCATCGCCATCCTCGGTGGCTCGGGTTTTGAGCGAGGCAAGGTCTGAGCCGGAGTCGGGCTCGGTCATACCCAGCCCGACATAGGCTTCACCCTTTATAATTATGGGCAGTATCTCTTTCTTCTGCTCATCGGTGCCGTAGTGAACGATGGCACCACCTATCTGGCGGTCGGCGAACCAGTGGCCGGCGGCCGGTGCTCCGTAGCGGAGCATCTCTTCGGTAAGGATAAGCCGGTCAATAAAAGAACGGCCCTGTCCACCATACTCTTTGGGCCAGGTCAGGCCAATCCAGCCTTTGGCGGACACCCTCCTGGTGAACTCCGGGTCGTGAGCCATTATCCAGGCATCGCAGGTTGGCTGCCATAACCCCTGCTTAATCTCACCTTCCAGGAAATCGCGGACCTCCTGCCTGAATTTTACTTGCTCGTCGGTGAACTTAAAATTCATAATTACTCCCCCTCTTTATCAGACTTACTTTGTTGGCGGGTCTAAATGACTGGCCTGTTAAAGGTCAGCCTATTGCCAGGCAGGTTACCGTTCTGGAGATGTCGGGGACAAGTTGAATCTTTGCGGTTACCAGGTCACCAATTTCATTCAGGTTTTCCCCTTCCACCACCGCGATAACATCATAGGGGCCGGTAACGGAGTCAACTGTTTTTACCCCTTTTATCCGTCTGAGGACAGTAACGACCTCCCTGTTCTTACCTACGGCTGCTTCAATGAGAATGAAAGCTTTTGCTGGCACCACGCTCACCCCCCTTTTGGACTACTGGGTTATGATGGACCTGATGTAGCCGGAGCACAAAATCGAGGAAGGATTTCCAATCCGGCAGATTTCATTGTAGTTTATCCCTGCCGGCATTGTCAACATTAGCACTTGCCGGATGGGGGCCATACCAAAAAAATTAGAGCACCCTCGATATGAATGGAGGGTGCTCTAATTTCATCGTTTTCTGTTTTGTGTTGCTCGCTACTCCCAGGTCCTTTCATCTACTATTGTCTTGTGTTCTGAGGGGATGGTGCCTTTGGGCACGAACTCAATCTTGTCCGCCTTGACCCGGCACATATCCTGGAAGCCCTTATTCAGCTCGCCGGCCAGCTTTTTCTGGTCGACAGCTTCATCCTCAAGCTCGATGTTAAAGACCATTCCGTCTCGCTGTGCCTTGCGGTTGACCACTACCTGGAATGCGGAAATCTGGGGAAAGCCGGCAAATACCTGTTCGGCCTGTTTGGTAACAATGAACATGCCTCTTACCTTGACGGCATCACCTGCCCTGCCGACGATTGCCACCAGCCGGTTTGCGGTCCGGCCGCAGGGACAGGGGTCAGTAGTATAGTAAGACATGTCACCGGTACCGAAGCGGATTAGACCCCAGGTCTTATTGTGAATCGGAGTTACCACGATTTCGCCTGTCTCCCCCGGCCCCAGCTGCTCGCCGGTCTCGGGGTCGACTATTTCAACTACGTAGTCATCCATGAAGTGCATGCCCGATTTCTGGCTGCATTCGTAGGCGAGGCAGCCGCCGGGCTCGGTAACCGCGTAGGCCTGCGCCGTAGAGATTTCGTAGTCATCCTCGAAGTTTTTTCGCAGAGAGGGGGGGAGCATTTCACCGGTAAACCATGCCTTGCGCAGGGCAAAGTCGCGGTGGAAATCATATCCCATTTCCTCAGCCCGTTTGATGACGGTCATCAGGAAGCTGGGCGTTCCCACGAACCCGGTGACCTTCAAATCATGCATGGTCTGGACCTGGACCTCGGTGCTTCCCACGCCCATAGGGATTACGGTCGCTCCACAGTCTCTCAGCCCTTCATGGAAGAGGATGCCAGCGGGAGACATATGGTAGGTAAAGGTATTTAAGGCGATGTCCCCCTTTCTGAATCCGGCAGCATAGAATGTCTTGGCGAACCACTTGACGGCTTCAGCGTGTAATGGCTCGTATATTGGGCCGGGTGAGATAAATACCCGATTGACGTCTTCTTCAGGGATGGTTAGGAAACCACCGTAGGGTGGCTTTGATTTCTGGAGCTCTATTAGGTCTGTCTTTCTGGTAATAGGTAGTTTTTCCAGGTCTTTTACGGTGCGAATCCGGGAGGGACTTACCCCCGCCCGGTCGAAGATTTCCCTCATCGCCGGGGCATTCTGGTAGGCATTGTCTACAGCCTCGGATAGCTTCTGGTTAAGGTATTTTTTCCTCTCCTCGGGTGACATTATTTCCAGTTCGTCAAAAGAGTCACCCCGCTGGGCTCCTTCCATCATAGCCACCTCTTTCGCCGCTTGTAGTGCTTTATTGTGCGATAGCTCTTCTTTTTACCTACTGCCGATAGCCCCATGTAGAACTCTTTGACATCCTCGTTGTTGCTGAGGAACTCGGCGGTACCGTCAAGGACTGCCCGGCCATTTTCCATGATATAGCCATAGTGAGCGATAGAGAGGGCAACCCTGACATTCTGCTCCACGAGAAGCACCGATGTTTTCTGCTCGCTGTTAAACCGGTTTATAATCTCGTATATCTCCTCGACCAGCATTGGGGCCAGGCCCAGCGATGGCTCATCCAGCATCATCAGTTTCGGGGCGGCCATCATTGCCCGTCCGATAACCAGCATCTGCTGCTCGCCCCCGGAGAGATAGCCGCCGGTATTGTGGCGGACGTCCTTAAGCCGGGGGAAATAGTGATAGACCATTTCCAGGTCTTCCCTGGCGGCAGCCCGGCTGCGGTAATGGGCACCGACCATCAGGTTCTCCTCTGCGGTCAGGTGTCCGAAGACCCTCCGTCCTTCCAGGGCCTGAACAATACCCAGCTTGGATATGTCCTGGGCGGACCTTTTATCTATTCTTTCGCCATCCCACTCGATGCTGCCATCGGTTACCTCTCCCTCTACTACGTGGAGCAGACCGGATACTGCCTGCAGGGTGGTGGTCTTGCCGGCGCCGTTGGCCCCGAGCAGGGCAATGATGGCACCGTCCGCAACCTCCAGGGAAACGCCATGCAACACCCGGATAACGTTGAGGTAGGTAACCTCAATGTTATTTAGCCTAAGCATATTTAACCTCTTGAGGGAGCCCCGCCGTTAGCGGGGCTCCCTCCTCAAATTACTACCTGGCTTATGGCTTGGCCCAGGGGAATTTATCAGGGAATTTCTCGTATGGTATCCGTGGTGCATCAATCCAGTCACTTACGGCCGTAATCTCACCACTTACTACCTGGAAGACCCTGACTGCCTTGTCCAGCCTGTTGTCGCCGGCAGTATACTTTACCGGACCGTGGAGACCCTCGACATCATAGTCGAGCTTCTGAATGCCGTTCTTCTCCACGAGCTCCCAGGCGGCGGCGTCACCCGCGGCCAGCTTGTCGTAGCCACCGCTCTCCAGAGACAGTCTCAAGATTTCGCAGCCGATAAGGGCTTCCGCCCAGGAGGTGATGTAGTCCATGTTCCCGTAGTCCTTGGGGTGATATGTCTGGCAGTATTCGGTCATCTTGGCCATACCCGGGACATCATCGCCCCAGTTGACGGTGGGGAATACGCCGTAGACGCCCTCAACAATCTCCGCTCCCGCGATGTCGACCATGGCCGAGGTGAAGCTGGCATGAGCACAGCCGATAACCGTGCCCGGATACAGGCCCAGCTCGAAGGCATTCTTGATGACCACGGCGGTAGGTGCCGGGGTAGAAGAGATGAAGATGACATCGGGGTTGGCCGCCTTAATCCGGGTCAGGCTTTCCATTTCAGAGATGGTGGTGGCGGCGTGCTCTTCGGTGGCCACAAGCTCAATGCCCAGCTCATCAACCAGACAGAGAGCCGCATCCCGGGCCCCGTAACCGGTGGAGTTGTTGAGCAGGTGCAGCGCCATCTTGGGTTTCCCCTCGCCCTTCCAGATATTCTTCAGATAGTAGTCGGCGAAGGCGGCAAAGTCGTCACCATAGTCGGGCATCTGGGCATAGATGTGCTGCGGTGGGTTGGTGCATACCGGGGCAGAGAAGGAAGCGATGCCCGGGAACCCCGCCCTGTTGGCAATCTCCTGTGATGCCGACATCATCTTGGAGGAGTTGGTGGTGAAGAAGAGGGCGCCATCATTTATCAGTTTCTTGACGATGGTGGCTGCCTTGGCGGCGTCGTAGGAATTGTCATACCATACTGCCTCCACAGGATAGCCGTTAATGCCGCCGAGTTCCTCGTTGACGTACTTTATGCAGTCGAGCTTACCATGCCCCATAGGGCTGCCCTTATCAGCGGCGGCCCCGGTCATGCAGATGCTCATCCCGTACTTTAGGGGGCCCTTTACTGTTGGGGTTGTTGGCGTTGTTGGGGTTGTCGGTGTTGTTGGCTCTTCTGGTGTGGGGGTGCAGGCTGCCATGAGCGGCATTACCGCCATCGCCAGTGCCAGGAAGATAACCCCGGCCAACGTTAGAAGTTTCTTGCTTTTCATTTATACCTCCTAAAAAAGGTCTTACTCCAGTCAGGCTCTATCAAGCACTACATTGCCCCGTACCTCCTTATATTAAGCTAGTATGAAAACGGCCACAGCCTGTAGGCAGCCTTAAACAGCATCCAGCGGTGGGCCAGTCCCCGCGGCTCGAGTACCAAAAACAAGACGATTACCACCCCGAACAGCATGGGGGAGATACCGCTGGCGAATCCGGCGGGCAGCGCCGGGAAGGCGGACTCAAGCATCGGGGCGATAAACATCACGCCCTGCTGGAGCAGCCGGATGAAGATTACCCCCAGGATGGGGCCGAGGGCGCTGCCCATACCACCGATGATTACCATCCCGATATAGAGAATGGATTCAGAAATGGAAAACTGCTCGGCGTTCATGAAGCCAATCCAGTGAGCCAGTAACGAGCCGGCAATCCCGGCGAGGAAACAGCCGATAAAGAAGGCAAGGAGCTTGTAGTAGAAGAGGTTGATTCCCATTACCTCGGCCGCCAGGTCATTGTCCCTGATGGCGACAAAGGCCCTCCCTATTCTCGTCCTCGCCAGGTTCTTGGCAAAGAAGACACAGAGGACGGCGATGGTCATAATAAGATAGAACTGGCTGGCTTCGGTGTCGAAGACGAAACCTCCAATCGAGGCGTAGGGTACGGCGATACCGGTAAAGCCGCCGGTTATCGAAAGGTGATTGATAAACCAGATGATGATAAACTGGGCGGCGATGGTGGCTATCCCCAGATAGAAACCCTTGACCTTCAGGGAGGGGATGCCGAAGATAAGCCCCACAAGTCCCGCCATCAGCCCGGCGCAGATTAGCCCTACCAGGAAGGGAAGCTCGAAGGTGCCGGTGAGAACGGCGGCGGTATAGGCGCCGACCGCGATAAAGCCGGCGTGACCGATGGAGAGCTGTCCGCAGTAACCGAGGAGGATATTCAGTCCCACGGCGGCGATGAGGGTAATACCCACGAGGTTGGCGACGCCCAGCAGGTAGTTATCCCAGTACAGGGGGGCCGTGAATACCACGATGAGGAGGGCAATAAGTAGCGCCCAGTGGGTCTTGGTGCGCAGGATTGCCATGTCCTTAGCGTAGCTGTAATTGTAGGTTCCGCAGGGTAAACCCATCTTATATCCTTTCTATCCTGACTTCGCCGAAGAGGCCGTAAGGCTTAATAAACAGGACAATTATGATGATAATAAAGGGGATGACATCCTTGAGTCCTCCCCAGCCCACGATGGGAGTGAGCCAGCCGCTGCCCAGGTTTTCCGCCAGGCCGATGATTGGTCCGGCGACGATGCAGCCGATGAAGGAGTCCAGCCCGCCGAGGATAACCACCGAGAATGATTTCAGCCCCGTCTCAACCAGGCCATAGGTGACACCACTGATGCTGGAGATAAGGATGCCGGCAATAGCGGAGACAACACAGGCAAACATCCATGAGGTAGAGAAGATGGACGTCACGGGGATGCCGCAGGCTTGAACGGCCAATTGGTCATCGGCGGTCGCCCTCATCGCAATCCCCATCTTGTGATACCTGAAGTAGAGGGTCAGTATGCCGAATAGAACGAGGGAGATGACCGCCGCCCAGACGTATGCCTGACTTACGACTGCCGGGCCAATCCTTAAGGGTTCGATGGGGAATAACGGCGGTAGGCCGGCTACCATCTCCGGCCAGATGAAGACCGCCAGCCCTTCCAGGAAGAACTCAAGGCCCAGGGTTACCGTGATTAGAGACAGGATAGGCTGGGCGATAAGGGGACGCAGACAGAACCGCTCGATCAGCCAGCCGAAAGCCAGGGCGAGAATGATAACGATAATCAAACTGAGCCAGAGGGGCAGGCCGACCTGCACCAGCATCGCGTAGAAAATCCAGGAGAAAATTAGCACCAGCCCCCCCAGCGCCAGGTTGGCCACTCCGCTCGATTTCCAAATGAGGGCAAAACTCAGTCCAATGAGGGCGTAGACCATCCCCACGGTAAGACCGGTGATTGAATATTGCAGGAATTCAGCCATTTACGGTTCCCCTTTCTTAAACAGTCCTTACTTTGATAGCGGTCTTTACTACGCCCTGTCTCCCGTCCCGATAGGTTACCGTGGCCTCCACCACCACCTCTTCCTTGTCCTCATACATGGCGTCGATTAAGGCCTTATATCGTTCTTCCACGAAGCCCCGCCTTAGCTTTCTGGTCCTGGTAAGCTCGGCTTCGTCGGGGTCGAATTCCTTGTGCAGCAGGACGAATTTCCCGGCCCTGGATTCCGGGGGAAGGTAGTTATTCACCCGGGCCAGGTCCTTTTTCACCAGCTCGGCGACCTCATCCTTCTGCGACAGGTCAACAAAGGTGGTATAGGGGACACGGTGATTTTCTGCCCACTTCCCCACCATGGCGAAGTCTATATTTATGATGCCGGCGACGAAGTCTCTGTCCGTGCCGCCGACGACCATCGCATCCTTGATATAGGGACTGAACCTGAGCCTGCCCTCGATATACTGGGGGGCATATTTGGCTCCGGTTCTCAGCTCTCCCATGTCTTTGAGTCTGTCCATGAAGATTAAGTGTCCTTCGGGGTTAACATAGACACAGTCGGCGGTGTGGAACCAGCCATCTATCAGGCAGCTCGCGGTCTTTTCCGGGTCTTTATGGTAGCCCTTGAACAGGCAGTCACTTCTAATCAGGAGTTCTCCATCATCGGCTACCCTGACCTCGGTGCCTACAGCCGGCCGCCCTATGCTCTCGAACTTGATATCCCCTTTGCCATGGGAAGAGATAAAGCCGGCCTCCGTCCCCGCGTAGTTCTGCCTGAGTTCGATACCTATAGCGTGGATTAAGCGGAAGGTGTCCAGGCTCAATACCGAGCTTCCGGTAACGGCAAAGCGGCATTTGCTCAGTCCCAGCTGGTCTTTAAGCGGCCGGAAGAGAAGGTAGTAGGCTACCTGGTAGACAGCCCGCCAGAACAGGTTCGGTCTTTTACCTTCGAGGGTGTAGTCGGCCATCTTGTAGCCTACGGGCAGGAACAGGTTGTAGCAGAACCTTTTTAGCGCGTTGGCGTCAATCATCCTGACCTGGATATCTGAAACGAGCCCCTCCCACTGCCGGGGACCATAGATGACAAAATTGGGGCCGATTTCCCTGATGTCCGCGAGGACGGTTTCCTCCTCTTCGGGGAAGTTTACCCTTGCTCCGCTCAGCAGGTGAGGGATGGTAGCAAAGAAGCTGTCTCCCACCCAGGCGGCGGGAAAGTTGGAGAAGAGGTCATCGGTTTCATTTAGCGGGTAGCGGCCGACAAAGCCGGCGGCGGTGGTTATCAGGGCATGGTGGGTGATTATGGCCCCTTTGGGCAGGCCGGTGGTTCCCGAGGTATAGTAGATGAAGGCGGTATCGTCCCCGGTGCCGTTTTCTACGTTCTGCTCGAAAAGCCCGGGGTGCCCCTTCTCGTATTCCTTGCCCAACTCTACTACCTCAGCGAAGCTGGTCAGGATAGAGTCGTCGTAGTTCTTCAGCCCTTTGGGGTCCCAGTAGATAACCTTCTTCAGTAACGGGAGTTCCCCCTGAATTTCAAGGAACTTGTCCGCCTGTTCCTGGTCGTTGACAATGGCGAATTTGGAATCAGAGTGTTCGGCGATGTATTTTACTTCGGAGGGGATGGAGTCAACAAAAATGCCGGTAGTGATGCCACCGGCTGCCTGCGTCGCGAACTCTCCCCAGAACCATTCCGGTTCATTGTCGCCGATAATACAGACCCTGTCCCCACGTTCCAGGCCGAGGCTTATCAGGCCCAGGGAGAAATATTTTACCTTCTCATAGTATGCCCGCCAGGTATATGTCTGCCAGATTCCGAAGTCCTTCTTGGTATAAGCTACCCTGTCTGCCCACCTTTCGCTGTTACGCCTGATAAGCTTGGGAATCGTGTCCACCTTTTCCATACTACATGCATCTCCCTCTGCTCTTTATATTGGCGGCGTTATCGAAGACATTATACTCCTGCGAACTTATATGTCAATAGGCTGCCGCTACTTATGCTTCCTGTCCCAGGTAGGCTCTAATGACCTCGGGATTGGTTTTAATTTCGTCAGGGGTGCCTTCGGCGATTTTACGCCCGAAGTCAAGGACGATAATCCTGTCGGCTATGTCCATAACCACTCCCATATCATGTTCAACCAGGACGATACAGGTGACGCCGTCCCTCAGGGTAGGGTTATTGGGGTAGGTGGCCCCCTGTCCCTCGAACACATCGACGACGAATCGGGCAATATCCTCTTTCTCCTCCAGGTTCATCCCGGCCATGGGCTCATCGAGGAGCAGCACTTTTGGTTCCAGGGCCAGGGCTCTTCCCAGTTCGACCCTCTTTCTCATTCCATAAGGCAGGGAACCAACCACCCTCTTCCTGATTGGCTCTATCTCCAGGAAGTCAATAATATCCTCTACCAGCTTGCGGTGTTCAATCTCCTCCTTGTGTGCCCAGCCGAAGTAAAGGGCACCGCTGAGGAAGTTCTGCTTCATAAGAACGTGCCGGGCAGCCATAATATTATCCTGAGAGCTAAGCCCGGTGTAGAGCTCGATGTTCTGGAAGGTTCTCGCCAGGCCAAGGTCTGCTACCTTATCCGGGCGCATCCGGGTGATTTTATTCCCTTCAAAGTAAATCTCACCGTGCTGGGGTTTATAGAAGCCGCTTATGCAGTTGAGGATGCAGGTCTTGCCCGCGCCATTCGGTCCGATAATAGCCAGAATCTCATTGTCTTTGATTTCGAGGCTGACATCATTAAGGGCATGGACCCCGCCAAAGTTGAGTGAAAGGTGTTCAATTCTGAGTTTGGTTTGGTTGCCATTTTCCATTTATTTGCCGCCTCCTTGATAACGCTGACATTTCATAGCTTACGCAGATTATAGTGCTCGCTTTGTGGGGTGTCAAGACTTTTGCCGTAACTTGTTGTAGCTCTTTGATGATGTCCTCTTTTCAAGAAAACGCTAGCATTTCATAGCTTACGCAGATTATAGTGCTAGCTTTGTGGGATGTCAAGGACTTCATTGCTTGAGGGCAGATATTTGACAGCAGGTATGTAGCTTGACTTATAATAAGCTGGTTTCCTAATTGGAGCATGGTGTAATGCAGATAAACGTGTCGCAGCAGCTTAAGGCACCGGTCGGTTTAGCCCGGGACTATGAGCTAAGCCAGCCTGTGGATGTTATCGGCGATGGTAAGAGCAGCCCGGTCCAGGGCAGGGTCAGGCTGGTGCGTACCAACCGTGGTATCCTGGTCATGGGGGCCCTGCACACCGGGGTGGAAGTTAGCTGCAGCCGCTGCCTGGGTCTGTTTGACCTTCCCCTGGTGCTGGATATTGAAGAGGAGTATTTCCCGATTAGAGACACGGTTAGCGGAGTTCCCGCCGCTTTGCCTGACGAGCCCGGCTGCTTCACGATTGATGAGCGTCACATTCTTGATTTGACCGAGGCGATATGCCAGTATGCACTGCTGGGTATTCCAATGAAGCCGCTCTGCCGGGAAGACTGCGCCGGCCTGTGCCCCCGTTGTGGTCATAACCTTAACCGGGGGCCCTGTGGCTGCCCGCCTGAAGGATGCAGGCCCCCGCGGGGCGGTAGAGGGCAAATTGACTTTAATCGGTCTGTCGAATCAAACAAATAAGGAAAAAGAAAAGGGGTAAATTATGGGAGCTTTACCAAAACAAAAGTATGCCAAGGCGCGTCGGGGTAAGAGGCGCCAACATCTCGAATCCTCCCCGCCGTCTCTGGACTATTGTCCCCAGTGCCATAGCCCTAAGCTGGCGTATCATGTCTGCCCCACCTGCGGAAGCTACGCGGGCAGGGAGGTCATCGAGATTAAAAGCCCGAAAAAGGCTGGCTGATAGTCGGGGACTGGTGCGTGTTGAAAACGGCTCTTTGCCACCTCCTGGGTATCGAGCATCCGATTATTCAGGGGGGAATGATGTGGGTGGGTACGGCTGAGCTTGCCGCGGCGGTGTCAAACGCCGGCGGGCTGGGTATCATTGGTGCCGGCAATTCCGGGCCGGACTGGGTGCGAGAGCAGATTCACCTGACCCGGAGGTGGACCGACAGGCCGTTTGGGGTGAACATTCTCATGACGTCACCCGCTGCCGGTGAGGTGGCAGCGGTAGCCCGGGAAGAGAAGGTTGCGGTGGTTACCACCGGTAGCGGTAGCCCTGAGGCTTACGTTTCCCGGTTTAAACAGGCGGGGATAAAGGTGATGGCGGTTGTGGCTGATGCCTCTATGGCCAGGCGAATGGAGAAGGCAGGCGTTGACGCTGTCATTGCGGAGGGGACGGAGGCGGCGGGAGAGGTGGGAGAGATGACCACCATGGTCCTGGTACCCCGGGTGGTGGATAGTGTGAGCATCCCGGTAGTGGCCGCGGGTGGTATCGGGGATGGGCGGGGTCTGGCAGCCGCCCTGGCTCTCGGGGCTCAGGGGGTCCAGGTAGGGACCCGATTTGTCTGCAGTGAGGAGTGTATCGCTCACCCCCAGTATAAGGAGAGGATTATCCAGGCGCAGGATGGCTCAACCGTGATTACCGGACAGGTGCAGCGAAGGGCGGTGCGCTCCCTTTCCAACAGGCTGACGCATGAGTTTCAGGAATTGGAGAAAGCAGGGGCAAGCGGCGAAGAGCTTGCCCTTTTTAGCCGGGACAGGACCTATCTGGGGCTGGTTGAGGGCAATCTTGACGACGGCTTGCTGCTCTCAGGACAGGTTGCCGCGCTGATAGGAGAGATTAAGCCGGTCGGAGCTATCATCAATGAGATGGTAACCGAAGCGGAGGCGATAATTTCCGGTCTCAACAGAGGGGGGATGGGTGGTGGTTGAGACAGCCAGGGTGGCCTATGTCTTCCCCGGGCAGGGTTCTCAATGGGCAGGCATGGGGCGTGACCTTTATGACAACTTTGATTCCTCCAGGAAGGTATTTGAGGAGGCGGATGAGGCCCTGGGGTTCCCTCTCTCCCGGCTGTGTTTTGATGGTCCGGGGGATGAGCTTCGCCAGACGATAAACGCCCAGCCGGCGGTAGTCACCGTCAGCTATGCCTGTCTGAAGGCGGTGTTGTTATCCGACGCTGGTAATGGTGGGTTCCCACCCCCTGCCTTTGTCGCCGGTCATAGTCTGGGTGAATACACGGCGCTGGCGGCGGCCGGGGTGCTTGATTTCGCCGCTACCGTCTCTCTAGCTCGGGAGAGGGGTCGTTTGATGCACGAGGCGGGGCAGATTAAGCCCGGCGGTATGGTGGCGATAATCGGGCTTGATGAGGAAGCGCTGGCCGAGGTATGCGCCGAGACCGGCACCTGGATTGCCAACATTAACTGCCCCGGTCAGATAGTAATCAGCGGGGCGAGGGAAGACCTGCCCCGGGCTTCAGAACTGGCTAAAGCCAGGGGGGCCCGCCGGACGATACCCCTGGAGGTGAGCGGCGCCTTTCACACGCCACTGATGGAGCCGGCGGTCAAGGGTATGGCTGAACTTCTAGCCACCCTCTCCTTTCACGAGCCGCTCGTTCCCATTGTTGGCAATACCACCGCCCGCCCGCAGTCCACGGCTGAATTGATTAAGGAGGAGCTGCTCGCCCAGCTGGATAGTTGCGTTCAGTGGCAGCGCTCGGTTGCATATATGACGGCTAGCGGCGTGGATACCTTCGTCGAGATCGGGCCGGGGAAGGTGCTTACCGGCCTTATCAGGCGAATCGACAGGGGGGTGAGGCTGATAAATATTGAGGATGCTGAGGCTATAAAAGAATCTGGTTAACCCATTGTAGCCTCCTTATGGAGCAGAACTATGAACCTTTCGGGAAGAGTGGCTATAGTTACCGGTGGCGGTCAGGGCATAGGTCGGGCAATTGCCCTGAAAATGGCCGGGGTCGGGGCGACGGTGGTGGTCAACGACCTGGGTGAGACTGCCGGGACGGTAGCCCGGGAAATCAGGGATATGGGCGGACAGAGCCTGGCGGTTGTGGCTGATATCAGTCTGCCGGAAGATGCCGCCCGGCTGGTGAAGGAAGCTACCGCCGCCTTCGGCAAGGTGGATATTCTGGTAAATAATGCCGGGATTAACCGGGACCAGCTTCTGCTGCGGATGTCGGATGAAGACTGGGACCGGGTGGTTGGGGTTGACCTGAAGGGCGTCTTTCTCTGCACCCGGGCAGTGTTAAGAGAGATGAGCCGGCAGCGCTGGGGCAGGATTATCAGTATTGCCAGCATCGTTGGTATCGTGGGTAACCCGGGGCAGGCGAACTACGCTTCCGCCAAGGCCGGTATCATCGGCTTTACCCGCACGGTGGCCAAGGAGATGGCTTCCCGGGGTATCACGGTGAATGCCATTGCCCCCGGCTTTATTAACACCGAGATGACGCGGCGGCTGAGAGAGGACTGGAAGCAGGAACTCAGGAGGCGCATTCCCCTCGGCGATTTTGGCTCTCCCCGGGATGTGGCGGAGGCAGTCGCCTTTCTCGCTTCGGAGGCGGCGGGGTATATCACCGGGCAGGTCCTCGGTGTAGATGGAGGGCTGGCAATATCCTGGCTGTGAGCGCAGCAGGGGTAGTTTATATGGTAGGGAGAAGGCGAAAGGCAAGGGTGCTTGCTCTTCAAGCTCTGTATGAGGTTGATTCGGTAGGGCATGGGGTAGAAGGGGTACTGGCCCGCCTTCTGACCGGAGGAAGCCTGTCCGAAGAGTACGCTTCCTTCGTCCGTGAGCTGGTTTCGGGCGTTATCCAGAACAGGGAGGAGATTGACCGCAGTATCAGACAATTTGCTCCTGCCTGGCCGGTAGAACAGATTCCGCTGGTTGACAGGAATATTCTGAGGCTTGCAATATTTGAAATTTTGCTTGATAATAAAGTGCCGCTCAAGGTAGCGATAAATGAGGCGGTTGAGCTGGCCAAGATGTTTGGCGGCGACAATTCGTCGAAGTTTGTTAACGGCGTCTTGGGCTCGGTCAGCGCTCTGGCCAACAGGCAGGTAGTTTCTGAATAGGGAGGTAAAAATGGCGGTTGTTTTTGACCGGCTGAGGAGGATAGTCGTTGAGCAGCTGGGGGTAGACGAAGAGGAGGTAGTGCCCTCGGCTAACTTTGTTACTGACCTGGGCGCCGACTCTCTGGACCTGGTGGAGTTGATAATGGCATTGGAGGAGGAGTTTAGCACCCCTTCTCTAAAGGTTGAGATATCGGATGAGGATGCGGAGAAGATAGTAACTGCCCAGGATGCTATTGATTTTCTTCAAGACCTGGGTATCGAGGACAAATAGACGGGAAGGTTAGTGTGACCAGAGCCGTATTTTTTGACTGGTTCAATACCCTGGCTCGCTTTGACCCTCCCCGTGAAGCACTACACAGTCAGGCCTTTCTTGAGTCCGGTATTAATGTGCCTCCCGGGGAGCTGGGGCGCGGCCTCCTGGTTGCCGACAGGGGCTGGTTTGAGGAGAATGCGCGGTCCAGGGTGGAAGAAAGAGGTCCCGAGGAGCAGCTGGAAATCGGGATTCGCTACGAGGAGACCGTCCTCGCCGGGGCCGGGATTAAAGCTGATAGAGAGACACTGCTCAAGGTCCTGAAGCAGATGCAGCGGTTATATAAAGGAATAACCTTTATCCTTTTTGAAGATGTGCTTGATGTCCTGAAAACACTAAAGCAGCAAGGCCTTATTTTAGGCCTGCTTACCAATGTGAATGAGGATATGGACGCTATCTGTCGCCGGCTGGACCTTGAGCCCTACCTTAACTTTGTGGTTACCTCGCGGGAGGTGGGGGCTGATAAGCCCAGTCCCCCTATCTTCCTGGCTGCCCTGGAGCATGCCGGGGTGGATGCCTCGGAGGCAGTCCATGTCGGTGACCAGTACAAGATGGATGTGGTGGGGGCAAGGGGGGTGGGTATCAGCCCGATACTTATTGACCGCTATAACCTGTATCCCGAGGTCACTGACTGCCCCCGCATCCGGGCCCTCTCCGAGGTAGGGAAGTACCTTTACCCGTCTCCTTGACAAGTTATACACCCTGTGATAAAGTGAACCCCGGACAGGTTAAGTGGGATATAAGATGTCATTATATGTTGCCCATCACCCATATTATTATATGTATTTTATGTTTACGGGATGCGCCAGGCATGCTTGGGGGCAGTTTGTATGAAGATGTGAATATCGAAGGTAACCAGTGAAAGGAAAAACAAAGAGAGAACCCTCCAAGCGGAGGGAATTTTATTTGCCGGGGATATGGTAAATATTTAATGGTTTTTAGATTAGGGGGTATTAAGTGACGGGAAATAGCGATTTCGACCAATTTAAAGGCTCATCTGATTATGTTGTTTCTGAGAACTTGAAGGATGCAGTGAATGTGTCGATAGCTCTCAAGAGGCCGCTGCTGGTTAGAGGGGAGCCGGGGACGGGCAAGACCCTGCTTGCCCACAGTATCACGGCGGGACTGGGGAAAAGGCTGATTATCTGGAATATCAAGTCAACCACCAAAGCCCAGGAGGGTCTCTACGTATATGATACGGTGCAGCGGCTTAATGACAGTCGCTTCGGTGACGGGGATGTCTCTGACATCAAGCAGTATATCAAGCCGGGTAAGCTGGGAGAGGCTTTTAGCTCTCCGGAGCGGGTAGTCCTGCTTATTGACGAGATAGACAAGGCTGACCTTGAGTTTCCCAACGACCTGCTCAATGAGCTGGACGAGATGTCCTTTTATATCCCTGAAACCGGGGAAACTATCACCGCAGTCTACCGTCCGGTCGTGATTATAACCAGTAACGCCGAAAAGGAACTTCCCGATGCTTTCCTGCGGCGGTGTGTTTTTCACTTTATTGAGTTTCCCGACACGGAGATGATGGAGAAGATAATCAGGGTCCACTTCCCCGATATCCAGCAGAACCTGCTTCGCCAGGCCCTGAAGACCTTTTATACGCTGAGGGAGATTGACGATTTCAGAAAGAAACCATCAACCGCTGAATTGATAGACTGGATTAGTGCCCTGATTGCCGGTGGTATCAGCCATGAGCAGATAACCAGGGAGGTCCCCTTCGTCGGCACCCTGCTCAAGAAGGAAACGGACTACAGCTACTTTATGAATGCTGTCTTGAACAAAAGAATGAATGCCTCTGGTATTAAGTGGAGGGACTAGTTAATCCGCATGTTCACCGATTTCTTTTATACCCTTAAACGGAGAGGGGTGCCGGTGTCGATGACGGAATGGATGACACTGATGGAGGCACTGTCCCGCGGTTTTATCACGAATCTCGATGACTTTTACTATCTGGCCCGGGCAATCCTGGTCAAGAGTGAAGCCCATTATGACTATTATGATGTTGCCTTCCAGGAGTACTTCAAAGGGGTAGAGGCACCGGCGGAGATTACCGGGCAAATCCTCGACTGGCTCAAGGACCCGATTAACAGGATGACCCTTGGTAAGGAGGAGAGGGCGCTGTTTGATGAGATGGACCTTGAAGAGTTGATGAAGGAGTTTGAAAAGAGGCTTGCCGAGCAGACGGAGCAGCATGATGGCGGTGGCCACTGGATTGGCCGGGGGGGCACTTCTCCCTTTGGACACTCCGGGTATCACCCGGCCGGTATCCGGATTGGCGGCGAGTCGGGGGGAAGGCACGCTATCCAGGTTGCCCAGGAAAGGAAGTTCAAGAATTACCGCAGTGACCTGGTCTTGGATGTGCGCCAGATAAAGCTGGCGTTAAGGGGCTTGAGACAGCTGAGCCGGATTGGTCTTGAGGATGAACTTGACCTGGAGCGGACGATAGATGCTACTGCCAAGAACGCCGGAGATATTGAAATGGTGTGGAGGCGAAGCCGGAAAAACGCGGTTAAGGTGCTGCTCCTGATGGATGTCGGCGGGTCGATGAACCCCTTTGCCCGGTTGTGCAGTCGTCTCTTCTCGGCAGCTAATTCCGCCAGTCACTTCAAGGACTTTGAATATTTTTACTTTCATAATTGTATCTACGATTATCTCTACACCGATGTTGAGAGGAGCGAAGCCGTCAGCACCAGCTATATATTGAATACCTTTGAGCCGGACTACAAGGTATTCCTGGTCGGGGATGCCAGGATGGCAACGTCGGAACTGCTCAGTAAATATGGGGCTATTTACTACTATGAGCAGAACGAGGCCCCGGGGCTCGTCCGGCTTAAGCAGGTTGCGGAGCATTTTACGCACTGTGTCTGGTTAAATCCCGAGGAGCTGCATTTCTGGAATCACCCTACAGTGCTGATGGTTGGCAAGCTGTTTCCCATGTTTGAGCTAACCCTGGAGGGGCTCAACCAGGCGGTCAAGAAACTAATAGTAAAGAAATAGGAGAGGGAAAATGACTGGTGGCGATGGAATAGAAGGCCTGGTAAGGTCGGTTTTGGTTTCTCAAGGGGCCTATTCGCCAGGTAAGGCCGCGGAGACCCTGGCGAGGGAGATTGGAGTGGCCGCAGAGGATGTTATCAAGCTTGACGCCAATGAAAATGTTTATGGCTGTTCACCCCGGGTAAACCGGGCTCTGGCAGGCTACCCTTACTTAAATATCTATCCTGATGCCACCCAGACAAGAATCAGGGAGCTTCTCGCTGACTATGCCGGTATCGGGGCCGAGTATATTGTGGCCGGTAATGGCAGTGACCAGCTAATCGACTTTATTCTGGACCTGTTTATTGAGCCCGGGGATGAGGTGATAAATTGTGTGCCGACCTTTGCCATGTTCGGCTTTAGAACAAAGCTCCATAGTGGCACCCTGGTTGAAGTCCCCAGAGACGGGGATTACGCCGTCGATGTAGCCGCAGTAAAGAAGGCGATAACTAAAAGGACTAAACTGATACTGCTGGCGACGCCTAATAATCCCACCGGGACCATCACCCCCCAAAAGGATATCCTGGAGCTGGTGGATACCGGGATGCCGGTCCTGGTTGATGAGGCCTACGTTGAATTCAGTGGTGAGACCGTTACCCGGCTGGTGAGCCAGTACAAAAATATGATGGTAATGCGGACCTTCAGCAAGTGGGCAGGCCTGGCGGGAGTAAGAATAGGCTATGGTATATTCCCACCCCGAATTGCTCAATACCTGATGACCATAAAACTGCCCTATAATGTAAATGCGGCGGCCCTGGTTGCGGTGGAGGAGTCGCTAAAGGACCTTGACTATCTGCTCGGCAACGTAAAGGCGATTGTTGCCGAGAGAGAAAGGCTGTTTGAAGAGCTGAAAAAGCTGGCATTCTTGAAGCCTTTTCCATCGAAGGCCAACTTTGTTTTCTGCGCGGTGCTGAAGGGAAAGGCGAGCGAAGTCCAGCGAGAACTGGAGAGGAAGGGAATACTGGTTCGTTACTTTGACCTGCCCCTGCTGAGGAATTCTCTCCGCATCAGCGTCGGCAGACCGGAACATACCGACGCGGTAATCAAAGCGCTGCGGGAAATAGGAGATGGGATAGATGAAAAATAGACGGGCAACTATCAAACGGGAGACTAAAGAGACCCGGATTAACCTGGAACTTGGTATTGACGGTCGTGGTGAGGGGGAGATAGCTACCGGGATTACAATGTTCGACCACCTGTTGTCTCAGCTTGCCCGGCACGGCATATTTGATATCAGGATTTCAGCCTCCGCAGACGACCAGCACCACCTGGTGGAGGATATTGCCATCTGCCTGGGTAAAGCGCTGGGTGAAGCCCTGGGGACGAAGGAGGGTATTGTCCGCATGGCCGATGCCACCGTGCCGATGGACGATGCCCTGGCGATGGTAGCGGTGGACTTAAGCGGCAGGGGGCGTGCCGTGCTTGAGTTGCCGTTTGATGATAATGATATGGCGGGATTCCCCACCGACCTTATCCGCCATTTTCTTGAATCGTTTGCCACTGAAGCCAGGCTTAATCTCCATGCCCGGATTTTGTACGGTGTCAACGACCATCACAAGGCGGAGGCCCTGTTTAAGGCCCTGGGTAGAGCCCTGGATATGGCTACCAGGATTGACGAGCGGATAAGCGGTGAACTGCCCAGTACCAAGGGGCTGTTTGAGCGCTAGGGCTTGGGGTGGAGCTACTCCAACTTCCGGCCGGTTAACCTCTCGTAAGCCTGCTGATATCTTCTGGTGGTAGCCTCAATGACTTCCCGGGGCAGCATCGGGGCGGGGGGTTCTTTATTCCACCCCGTCCCGGTAAGCCAGTCTCTAACCGGTTGCTTATCGTAGCTGGGTTGAGATTGTCCCACCTGGTGCCGCCCTTTATCCCAGAGACGGCTTGAGTCCGGGGTCAGCAGCTCATCAATAAGGATAAGCTTCTCACCGTCTAAGCCAAACTCTAGTTTGGTATCGGCAATGATAATGCCCCTCGTTTTAGCGTACTCCCGGCCGTGGTTGTAGATGTCCAGACTTTTCTGTTTTAGCTCTTCAGCCAGTGCGCTGCCCGTGAGATTTCCCAGCTCATCCATCGTGAGCGGCTGGTCATGGCCGCTTTCGGCTTTGGTGGTCGGGGTAAACAGGGGCTCGGGCAGCTGCTGGCTTTCCTTTAGTCCTTCCGGGAATGATACCCCGGAGATGGTGCCGGATTGCTGGTATTCTGCCCACGCCGACCCGGCAAGATAGCCCCGCACCACGCATTCAACCGGGATGCGCTTTACCTTCTTGACTACCATCGACCGGCGGGCGAGATAGGCGGGGTAATCAAAACGATTCTGGCCGGGGAGATAGGAATCAAGGCAGCTCGTGTCATCGACTACCGCTACCAGGTGGTTGGGCACCAGGCTTTGGGTCCGGTTAAACCAGAAGGCCGAGAGCTGGTTGAGCACCAGACCTTTAGAGGGGATACCACAGGGCAGGACCGAATCAAAGGCTGAGATTCGGTCAGTGGCGATAATAAGGAGATAACTCCCCAGGTCATAGCTGTCCCGTACCTTTCCCCGGATAAATAGCGGCAGAGGCAGCCCGGTAGTTAAGAGAACTGACATGCCGGGGTTGTCTATCTCCCTCACCTCACTTTAGCTTATATTGTCCTTGGTGCCAGCTCTGAGGGTCCGGCTGCCCCGGGTCTTTCCCGCCACTGGCTCCTGGTCAGGCCCAGCCGCTTGAAAATGTCATCTATATAACGCAGGTAGTACTGATAGTCAAAGAGCGGCTCGAGCTCGGTGGGGGGTAGAATGGCGGTAACCTCGGTGTCAGCTTTGAGGAGGCTCAAAAAGCTCCTGTTTCGCTTCCAGGCCTTCATTGCATTTCGCTGCACCAGCTCGTAGGCTTTCTGCCGGGAGAGCCCCTTATCGATAAGGGCGAGCATTACTCGCTGGGAGAAGGCCAGTCCTTTGGTTAGCTCCAGGTTTCGTTTCATTCGTCCGGGGTAGATTTGCAGTTCCCTCATTATCGGGATGAAAAGGCTTAAGATGTAGTCAAGGATGAGGCAGGAGTCGGGCAGGGTAATGCGTTCGGTTGAAGAGTGACTGATATCACGCTCGTGCCAGAGGGCGACGTTTTCCATTGCCGTTACCGCATAGCCCCGCACCAGTCGGGCCAGGCCGCAGATTCGCTCGCAAAGCTCCGGATTGCGCTTGTGGGGCATGGCTGATGACCCGGTCTGCCCGGCACTGAAGGGCTCCTCCACCTCCCGCGTCTCTGTTTTCTGCAGCCCCCTGATTTCAGTGGCGAACTTCTCCAGGGAGCTGGCGATTATGGCCAGAGTGGTAACAAACTGGGCGTGGCGGTCACGCTGCAGGACCTGGTTTGATATGGGGGCCGGAGCAAGCCCCAGTTTAGCACAGGCCTTATCTTCAACCTCGGGAGACAGGGTGGCATAGGTGCCGACTGCCCCTGAAATCTTGCCCACGGCAATGGTTTTTTTAGCTTCGTTCAGGCGGTGCAGGTTGCGTTTCATCTCCTCAACCCATAGTGCCAGCTTCAAGCCGAAGGAAATCGGCTCGGCATGGATACCGTGGGTGCGGCCAATCATAACCGTATATTTATGCTTTATTGCCTGTTGCGCCAGTACCGAGATGAGCTCCTTTATATCCTGGGTTAACAGTGCGGTGGCATCAACCAGCTGCAGGCTTAAAGCGGTGTCCATCACGTCGGAGGAGGTAAGGCCAAGGTGGATAAAACGGCTTTCATCACCCAGGCTTTCCGACACGGCGCCGGTGAAGGCGGTCATGTCGTGGTGGGTTTCCTTCAGGATTTCCTCCATGCGTTTGAGATTTACCCGGGCGAGCTTTATTCTGGGGATGGCTTCTTTGGGAATGCCGCCCAGTTCAGCCCACGCCTCACAGACCGCAATCTCCACATCAAGCCACCTGGCGAACTTGTTCTCATCTGACCATACCCTTTTCATCTGGGGTCGGGAATATCGTTCAATCATTTGGTCTCTCCTTGTAGCCCGTCCCTGTATTTCTCGTAGGCTTTTCTTACCCCATCGTGCTTTAAGCCCAGGATTTCGGCGGCAAGATAAGCGGCGTTCCTGACCCCGCCGCTGCCGATGGCTACCGCGGCCACCGGTATCCCGGCGGGCATTTGAACAATAGAATAGAGGGCATCAACGCCTTTTAGTTCATTACTGGCCAGCGGCACGCCGATGACGGGGAGGGTAGTCCAGCTGGCCAGGACCCCGGGGAGGTGGGCGGCGCCGCCCGCGGCGGCGATAATAACCTCAATTCCCCGGCCCCGGGCATCTTGCCCGTACTGGCGGGCCTTTTCCGGGGTGCGGTGGGCTGATATTACCGACACCTCATAGTCAATGCCAAGCGTTTTTAATACCTCCAGTGCCGGCTGCATTGCTTCGGTGTCTGATTTAGAACCCATAACCACGGCTACCAGTGGCATATTATCACCTTACCTCCCCGATTTCCTTTCCCCAATAACTGTGGCTCGTCATTGTATCGTTTTCCTTTATTAAATTGCTTAATATGAGGCGATATCTTTGCGGTAGTGGCAGCCCTCAAAGTGAATCCGCGAAATATTATTGTAGACCCTTTCCCTGGCCTCGGTAATAGTGTTGCCGGTGGCGACCACGGTAAGCACCCGTCCGCCGCCGGTCAATACCTGTCCCGGCTCCGGGCCTGCCCTGGTTCCGGCATGAAATACGAGGACGTTCTTATCCAGGTTGTCCAGGCCGGTAATGGGAATGCCTGTCTTGTAGCCGGCGGGGTATCCTGCCGATGCCATTACCACCCCGACGCAGGCATCATCACTCCATTCTATATCTACCCGGTCGAGGTTATTATCAACCACCGCCAGCATAATATCCACCAGGTCCGTCTTGAGGCGGGGCAGGGTAACCTGGGTCTCGGGGTCGCCCAGACGGGCGTTAAATTCCAGCACCTTTACCCCGTCGCCGGTGAGTATTAACCCCCCATAGAGGACGCCCTTATAGGCTCTCTCCTCATCACGCATTGCCTTCACGGCGGGCTCCATGATGGTTTCCATTACTTTCTTAGCCAGTGCTGGGGTGTAGAAGTGGGGCGGGCTGTAGCTGCCCATACCGCCGGTATTGGGTCCCCGGTCGCCGTTATATACCGGCTTATAGTCACAGGCGGGTACCATCGGGACTACCGTATACCCGTCGGTGAAGGCAAAGGCGCTCATCTCTCTCCCCGATAGATACTCTTCGATAACTACCCTGTCGCCGGCGGCACCAAAGGCCCTGGCTTCCATGATGCTGGCCAGGGCGTCTAAGGCCCCTGGTATTGAATCGGATACGATTACCCCCTTGCCTGCCGCCAGCCCGTCAGCCTTAACTACAACAGGCGGTGTCTGCTGCTTGAGGTACTCCTTTGCCTTCGGGTATTCAGAGAAGCTGGAGCTCCGGGCACAGGGAATATTATACTTCTGCATTAGCTCTTTGGCGAATACCTTGCTTGACTCAATCTCGGCAGCTTTGCGGGTGGGGCCGAAAACAGGCATCCCCCTGACTATGAACTGGTCAGCGATACCGGCAGCCAGCGGTGCCTCCGGCCCGATGACGGTAAGGTCAATCCTTCTTTCTCCGGCGGCTTTTAGCAGCGACTCGATATCAGCGGGGCTGATATCCAGGTTATGGGCGATTTGGGCCGTGCCGGCGTTACCCGGGGCCACGTAAATCTCTTTGACTTTGGGGCTTTGAGCCAGCTTCCAGGTCAGGGTATGCTCTCTGGCCCCGCCGCCGACCACCAGTATTTTTATCTACCTCACCCCCCTTAGGCTTTATTTAACCCCATCCCTTTTTACACTTTATACCGTTACCGTGTCCATTTCTACAGGAGTAATCTCTTCTGGGACTGGCCCGCCTGCCTTTTCCAGTCCTTCAATAAAGCCCTCAATGGCTTCTTTAGCTCTAGCTAGAGCCTCTTCTCTAGTCTGCCCGTAGGTGATACAACCGGGAAGGGCAGGCACCCTAACCGTATAGCCTTTTTCAGGGTAATTTGGTTCTAGAATTATAGTATATTTAGCCACCTCTCACCTCCTAAAGAAACTTTGCCAATTCTTCCAGGGTTAAATCAGCCTGTTCCAGTATGCTCTTGAGAGTCTTTTGCGGGATAATCTCTCCAGCATGGATGGGTATAGTAATCTGCTTTCCTGGATGTTCAGGGTGTCTATAATAAAAGTGTGAACCCCGTGAGTGGTGCAAGTACCACCCGGCTCGGAGTATCGCCTTTTCTAATTGCTTGCCGGTAAGCCTAGGCGCTCTCGGACTCATTTATTTCCCCTCACCATCTCCAGCCTACCTCACCCCCCTTGCCAGGGCAATTATACCGGCTAGAAATAAGCCACCAAAGAGCAGTGTAATAGTAACAATTCCCCCTTCGATGGCAGTAATGCCGCGTGAGGGTTCCAGGGACGATTGCCAGGGGGTGCCCAGAAATACCGCTGAGAGGTCTATTCCGTATCGCCAGGTGCCAATCAGCACAGCGGCTATAATCACGCCGCAGATAATTATACCGCCTCTTATTATCCTTGCTTCGCTCACTGCTACACCTACTCCCATTCAATAGTTGAGGGGGGCTTGGAGGTTATATCATAGACGACCCGGTTTACGCCGGGGACTTCGTTGACGATGCGGTTTGAAATCTGGGCCAGCAGGTCATAGGGCAGACGCGCCCAGTCGGCAGTCATGGCATCATTACTGGTTACGGCACGTACCGCAATCAGATAGCCATAGGTCCGGTAATCGCCCATCACCCCTACCGATTTAACATCAGTGAGGATGGCAAAGCTCTGCCATAGCTGCCGGTACAATTTTGCCTTTTTAATCTCGTTCATCACAATCCAGTCGGCCGCCCGCAGTATCTCGAGCTTTTCTCCGGTTACCTCGCCAATAATGCGAATCGCCAGTCCTGGCCCGGGGAAGGGCTGTCGCCACACCATCTCTTCAGGGAGCCCCAGTTCCAGTCCTACCTGGCGCACCTCATCCTTAAACAGGTAGCGGAGCGGTTCGAGCAGATTGAGTGTCATTTTAGCCGGCAGGCCGCCGACATTATGATGGGTTTTTATTTTAGCTGAGGCTTTGCTTCCAGAAGAAGCACTCTCAATGACATCGGGATAAAGTGTCCCCTGGGCCAGGAAGTCAACCTTGCCGATCTTATTAGCCTCCTCCTCAAAAACCCTGATGAATTCCCCGCCGATGGCCTTACGCTTCATCTCGGGGTCGGTTATCCCCTGCAGTCGTTTAAGGAATCTTTCACTGGCGTCAACGTGGATAATATTCATGCCCAGATTTAGCCTGAACACATTAAAGGTCCTTTCGACCTCTTCACGGCGCATTAACCCGTGGTCAACAAAGATACAGGTAAGCTGGTCGCCAATGGCCCGGTGGATGAGGGTAGCCACTACCGAGGAATCAACGCCGCCGGAGAGGGCATTGATAACCTTGCCTTTACCTACCTGCTGCCTGATACTGGAGATGCTCTCGTCGATGAAGTTACCCATTGTCCAGTTTCCCTGACAGCCGCATATCTGGTAGACAAAGTTCCTGAGGATAGTCTTTCCTTCAGGGGTATGGGCCACCTCGGGATGGAACTGGAGGCCGAATATTCCCTCACCGTTGCCCATCACCGCAAACGGCGAGGTCTCGGTATAGGCGAGCATTGTAAAATCGGGGGGCATCTCCTGGACCTGGTCGCCGTGACTCATCCATACGGGGGTGGAGGAGGGTAAACCGGCAAATAAGGGCGAATCCACTTCACTCAGGTGGAGGATGGCGTGGCCGTATTCATGCCGGGCTCCGGGTGTTATCTGCCCTCCCAGCTGTTTGGTCAGGACCTGCATCCCGTAGCAGATACCCAGCACTGGCAAATGGCTTTCATAAATATAGGTGGGGGCCAGTGGGGCCCCGGGCTCGTAGACGCTGGCGGGGCCTCCGGAGAGGATAAATCCCCGGGGATTTATCCGGGCTATCTTTTCCCACGGGGCATCATAGGGTACCAGCTCGCAGTATACCTGGCACTCCCGGATGCGCCGGGCGATGAGCATACTGTACTGTGAGCCGAAGTCGATGACAACTATTGCCTCCCGCTCGGCACCGGAGACCGCTTCCCCGGATGCCGCCGGCTGCTCACCACCTATCCCCTTGGCAATCTCCAGATAGGTGGAGACTTCGATATCGCCGCTGGTGCTGATGCGGTGGCTTGACTTGTCCTCGGTCATTTATCAAAGATTACCACTGTGATATACTATCGTCAAGCAGGAAGCCTACCTTTAAATAAGGAAATGAACAACGCTCTCAAGCAACAGATTGAAGAAGGGGTTTCAATTCTCAAACGTGGCGGACTGGTTGCTTTTCCCACGGATACTGTTTACGGGCTGGGAGCCTGGGCTGGTCACCGGGAAGCGGTAGAGCGGGTCTATCGGGTGAAGGGGCGAGTGGTGGGGAGGGCGCTTCCCCTGCTTCTGGCGCACGTTTCACAGGTAAGCGAGGTGGCAGAAGGCGTCCCCGAGGTTGCCTGGCTTTTAGCCCGCAGCTTCATGCCCGGGGCTTTAACCCTCGTCTTATATAAGTCTCCCTCGGTCCCCGATATTGTTACCGCCGGAGGCAGGACCGTGGCGGTCCGCATTCCGGCTCACCCGGTCCCGGTTGCCCTCATCCGGGGCCTGGGGGCACCTATCATTGGCACCAGTGCTAATCTGAGCGGCAGACCGAGCGCGTTAACCGCTGGGGAGGTTTTATCTCAGTTTGGCGATGGGATTGATTTGATTATCAATGGCGGCAGGTGCTCCGGCGGCAGGGAGTCAACCATTGTTGACCTGACGGGGGAGGTGCCGGTGGTGCTGCGGGATGGGGCCATATCACGGAAAGAGCTGGAGAGGGTCTGCGGGGACATCATACCCGGGTAAGGAGGCTAAGATAAGTGCGTATTGCTATCGGTTGTGACCACAGGGGACTGGACCTCAAGCGGTCTGTTATCGGGTTGATTACGGAGGCGGGCCATGGCTATGAGGACTTTGGCTGTTATACCCCGGAGTCGGTAGATTACCCCGATATTGCCCGGGAGGTGGCCGGGGCCGTTGCCAGGGGTGACTTCGAACGGGGCATCCTGATATGTGACACCGGTATCGGGATGAGTATTACCGCTAACAAGGTCAGGGGGATAAGGGCCGCACTGTGTCATAGCGCCTTTAGCGCCCGGCGGGCCCGCCAGCATAACGATGCCAATATCCTCTGTCTGGCGGCAGCGGAGGTGGGGGACGGGGCAGGTGAAATTGTTAGCGCCTTCCTTGCCAGCGAGTTCGAAGGGGGAAGGCACCAGCGCCGGTTGAACAAGATAAGGGTAATGGAAGACCGGTTCTAAATACCAACCGCCGCCAGCCTCAAGACTGGCGGCGGTTGCGTTAAAATCGCCTGCACTCTTAAGTGACCTGGCTTCTTTAAGAAGCCAGGTCACTTCTTTAATCTATCAATCTCTTCTGCGGAAGCCAACCCGCCAGATAACCAGTGCCACTACGATGACTCCGGCGATGATGCCACCGATGAGCCACCAGTTAGTGGGCTCGGCCGGTGTCGGTGGTGTCGGTGTCGGTGGTGTCGGTGCCGGCGGAGCCGGTGCTGCCTTTACCGTGAAGGTGCCGGAGAGGCCGTTAACGCTCACGGCATAGGTTCCGGCAGCGTCCCTGGTGGTGGTGAAGGTTACTGTCTCGCTGGCACCGCCAATCAGGGTTACCTCTCCCCTGGCTACCTCTGCCCCGTCTATCTTAAGGACTGCTTCATAGCTGTCGGTGAGGTCACCACTGTTGGTTACAAGGGCACTGATGGTTACCTCTTCCCCGATGCCGACCTCAGCCGGGGTTACGGACAGGTTGCTGGCGGCGAAGGCGGCCGGGCTGGTGTAAGCCAGGACGGTAAAGGGGGTAAAGTGGCTTATTTTCGCGGTAATGGTGTTGGTCGCGGGGTCAACGGTACACTCCAGGTTGACCCACTCACCGGCGTCCTCGTCCCAGAAAGCGAGAACCATGTTCTCCTCGGCAACCCCCGCCGGTATCAGTGACTCGTCATAGGTGAAGGTGAGGGTTATTGGCGGGTCAAAGGTAGCCCCGTCGGGCCCGAAGTCATAGACCAGGCCGATAACATTGGAAGCTGCGGGCTGGGCCGGTGGGTTTGTCATTACCGGCATGGTTATTTTGCTGAGCGGATTTCCTTCTTTGGTGAGTGCCTTGGTGCCCTTGGCGATGGAAAGCTCGCAAAAGCCATTAGCGGAGCTGGCGGTAAAGCTTTCAGTAAATTCCCCTTCCGCATTTACGGAGCCGGATACATCGTTGGTCCCGGCAGCAGCCGCCGCTGGGCCAGCACCGCCACCGCCTGCTGCGGCCGCGAGCGTGAATGTCGCGGTGTTTTCGAAGTAACCAGTATCACCACTATTGACCCTAGTCTCGATGGTGTAGTTGCCGGCCGGCCACGATGGAGAAGTCCAGACAACACTATATGTGATAAACGTGGCTCCCATATAACCTCCGTAGCCGTAGCCATAACCGTAGCCATAGCCGAAGTAACGGTATCCGGTGTTGTGTGCGTAGCCAAGACGGTATCCATAACCACGTCCCCAATCAGGCTCGGCTACAGCGGTAATGCTGATGGTACCACAGGTGTCTGAGGTACCTTTGATTGTTGCTGTTGTGATGTAGGGCGTGGTGGTTGTGCTCAGGGGAAGATTTGTCCAGATGGCTTTGTAGGTAGCAGGAGAACTTGTATTATAAATATGTAAATCAGCACTCTGGATTGGCAGGAGCTCGGTGTCCTTGACATCAACCTTTACCGTGAAGGTGTAGGTACTGCCTATGGTTGCCGTAGTGGGGCGGGTAATCGTTGTCGTGAGGGCCTGGGCCGGGGCCGCGAACCACAGCGACGTACCAACCGCCAGTACCAGGACAACCGCTACCGCCGCCCTGGCGAGGCCTTTGTAGTTCTTAAAAAAGTCTTTGCCTCTCATTTGTAAACCTCCTGATTTCTTTTTTGAAGTTCCGAGGACCTTCTGACCCCGCTTCGACCTCAGGAATTTGAGCGCCTCGGGCCTAGAAAGCAGTTTACTAATCTCGGAAGGGATTCTTCCCGCCAGGGACAGTAACTCGTCCCTGTCGGCGTTTAGGGTCTCGGCCAGTCGTGAGATTACCTTCTCGCTGGGGGGAGAGAGCACCCCGTTTTCGATTTTGCTCAAGTAGCTAAAATCAACGCCGACCTTATCGGCAAGCCCCCTCTGGGTTATGCCGGCTTGTTTTCGCAGCTCTCTTAACCTTTTGCCGAACTCCTCACTTTCCATCACATACCTCAACTTATCATAAAACTTCGAGTTTAGAGAACCCTAGCACATGTTGAATAAAATGTCAAGCCCCCCGCCCGCAAAACCGGCCGGTGCCGGTCGATGTTGAGTAAAAAATCAACTCATCACAATCGTCTCTCAATGCTACGTCTCTGTTAAGGGTTCCGGCTGTGGACAGTGCTGGAGCATGAGCAGGAGTGGGAAGGAACCGTGAGTTTCACTCCCGATAAGGCCGGGGACAACCAGAAGGTCGAGTTTATCCTTTATAAGAGCGGGGAAGTCGAGCCTTACCTGATGCTCCATCTCTGGATTGATGTCAGTTAGCCCTCAGACACTGCCGAAGCGGCGCCGGCGGAGTCTGTATTCGGAAAGGGCCTTTTCAATATCTTCCTGCCCGAAATCGGGCCACAGCACCGGGGTAAAGTAGAGTTCGCTGTAAGCAGCCTGCCAGAGAAGGAAGTTGCTCAGGCGAATCTCACCGCCGGTGCGGATGATTAAGTCGGGGTCGGGAATGTCACCGGTATAGAGGTAGCGGCTGAATACCGCTTCATCTACCCTGTCGGCGGGGATGCCGGCGCCGATGATGCGCTGCACCGCCCGCACGATTTCATCATGTGCCCCGTAATCAAAGGCAAGGCAAAGCGTAAGGCCGGTATTGTTCCGGGTGAGTTCGGTTGCCGCCGCTACCTTTTGCTTTAGCTTCCGGGGTAGCATGTCCGGCCTGCCGATGAGAACCAGTTTGATGTTTTCCTCGTGAAAAGCCTGAATTTCCTGCTCAATCCTCTCTGCCAGGAGACGGAGCAGGCCGGTGACCTCTACCTTCGGGCGGTTCCAGTTCTCGGTAGAGAAGGCATAGAGCGTCAGGTATTTTACCCCGCCGCCGGCAAAGATTCTGACGACCGGGTGGACATTGCTTGCCCCCGCCCGGTGCCCCATGAGCCGGGGCAGGCCGCGTTTTTTCGCCCATCTGCCGTTGCCATCCATAATGATGGCCACATGCCGGGGGGGATGGTTTGCCGGGCTCATGAACCGGCCTCCCCGGGAAAGAGATGGCGGACTTTTTGCAGGGGATAGGTAAGGCTTTTCTTCAAGCCGGCCAGGATTAACCGGCTGTGCCAGTCGAAGGAGAAGTCGGGTGAGTTGAGTAAGGCCTCAGCGATACCCCCGGAGTCCAGCATGTTAAATACCCCCTCGATCTGGCGGTCGCTCAGCCTGGCATAGACTTGCCTTGCCCGGCAGCCAAGGGAAATTTCTTTGCCCATTTTTGCCTTCCACTGCCCCTGGTAGGTAGAAAGACGGGCGGCAGTTAACTCATCAGCGCGGAGCGCCTCTTTAAGCACCCCGCTGGCTATTTTAGCACCCAGGTGCCCGAAATAGATACCCCCTCCGGTGGTTGGCTTTACCTGACCGGCGGCATCACCGATGACCAGGAGCCTGTCTCCACAGGTGCGGGGCAGGACTCCCAGGGGGATGGCTTTCTGGCTTATTTTGGTCCGCTGTCTTATTATTCTGCCCCGGCAGAAGGGGCTGAGAAGGAATTTTTCCAGATGTGACCTGGCGTGAGATGGTGCCAGGAGACCGGCCAGGGCTTTATCCGGCGAAGTGGGCACCAGCCAGGCGAAGAACCCCGGCGCTATCTGCTGGCTGAGGTATATCTCAACCTCGTCGATATCTCTGGCTTCAACCTCTACCTGAGCACCGATGGCAAAGCGCTTGATTTTCCCCAGTCCCAGTTTCCGGGAGAGGCCGGGCTTGAAGCCGCTGGCCAGGATAATGGCCCGGGCGGTAAGTATTTCCCGGGTGCTGTTACGTAAGGCCCGCACTTCCGTTTTATCTTTTCCGATAGCGATATCGGTGACCCGGCAGGAAAATAGATAGCTGGCTCCCTGGGACAGGGCCCGAGAGGCTATCGCCCGGTCGAATGAGGGTCGGTCTATCACGTAGGCCTGGACGCGTTCGGTCTGCAGTCTTAAATGTTTCCCCGAAGGGGAGAAGAACCCGGCTGAGTTTGCCCGCGCCAGTACCACCTCTTCGCCGATGCCGAAAGAATCGAAGCATTCGGGGCTGATGATACCGGTGCAGCAGACATCAAGCCCCGGGGCCTCTTTCTGTTCCAGGACGGCCACCCTGCAGCCTGCCGAGGCTAGCTCGCAGGCGGCGTAGCTGCCGGCCGGCCCCGCTCCTACTATGATGACGTCATAAAGCTGGTCTGACAATTAAGCCCTGCCTGTTTTGACCCCCGTTGTGCCATTATATAACGCTGGTATGGTTGAAGGCGAGCTTTCAAGATACCTTGTCGCGTTTTCAGACCCTCTCGCTGTCACCGCCGGGCGCAGGTTGTTGGGGTACGCTTGTTTTCCTTTACAGCCAGGTGTTTTTGGGATAGAATAGATACGATTTGGGCGGGTGTAACTCAGCGGCAGAGTGCTTGCTTCCCAAGCAAGACGTCGAGGGTTCGAATCCCTTCACCCGCTCCAGGAGACTTTCTGATTTGCCTGGCTTTTCTCATTTCTTACTCTATTACTTAGTTACCGGGTATTCTGCCTCAGCCCATCCAATAATTCCCGCCGAAAGATGATAGACTTCTTTGAAGCCGAGTTCAGTCATTACGCTTAAGGCCCCCCGGCTGCGATTACCGCTTCTGCAGTAAAGGAGATATTTCGTGGTCCTATCCAGATTGCCAATTTCACCATTGAAAGCGTCAGAACGAAAATCTATGTTAATGGCATTTTCAATATGTCCTTCAGCAAATTCCTGCGGCGTTCTCACGTCAACAATAATGAAATTTGGGTTACTCTCGTTTTCTTGTATCAGATTAAACGCTTCCTCTGCGGTAACGTCCTTGATTGTTTGTGTTGGGGCTTCTGATTCTCCAGCACAGCCAACTGTTAATATAGCAGCCGTTGCCAAGAGTACTGGAAGAATTAGCATCACTGGGTATTTCCGTTTCATTTTTTTCTCATCCAAATCCTTCCCGTTTTACTATCGTTATCCTGATTTGATTGTCTTCCTTGAAACCCTACGCACCTTCGGTTAACAGGCGATTTATCTCTTTCTTTAGCTGTTCTATGTCAAAGGGCTTGGTAATATAAGGGACTCTGCTCCTGGAGAGGAAGCTTCTCGTATCAGTCCCCATCACATCACCGGTGATGAAGACGATTCTCTTAGCCCAGGTTGGAGTCGCGTCTTTAATATGCTTGTATAACTCGATGCCGCTCATATCTGGCAGCTTGATATCAAGCAGGATGAGGTTGTACCTTGTGCCCTTCATCTTTTCGAGGGCATCACCGGCACTGGCAGATGTCTCCACCTCGTGCCCCTCACCGGTGAGCACACGCTTGAGGAACCGGCAGATTGCCGGCTCATCATCCACCACCAGTATCCTGGCAGGAGCTACCTTCTTTACCTCCTCGGCGGGCTCGGCCATCTCAAGCTGCTTCTCTTCGGTGATAACGGGCAGCTCCACGATAAAGGTAGCCCCCTTACCCGGTTTAC
>Ga0210003_1000399_pt1 | contig 39546 bp, 30 predicted proteins | sample LantaG_FD_182804 | JGI IMG/M metagenome (GOLD analysis project Ga0210003, IMG submission 182804) | Deep subsurface microbial communities from Baltic Sea to uncover new lineages of life (NeLLi) - Landsort_02402 metaG (SPAdes) (version 2) | ecosystem: Environmental > Aquatic > Marine > Oceanic >...
ACTCCAAAGTCGGCTCGCTCGGTGTTCGGATGACGCTCGGCCCTGGTGAAAAACGCACGGTGCCGTTTGTGTTCGGCTGGTATTTTCCGACGATAGGAGTGCCCCGCGCCTGGGAGGGACCTGACGAAGTGTTTTGGAAGAACTACTATGCGACTCAATGGAAAAATGGATTGGACGTGGCTCGTTATACCATTGTGAATCTCGACCGGCTCCAGCGGGATACGCGCCTTTTCCAGGAAACGTTCTTCTCGAGCACGCTGCCTGGTGTGGTACTGGAAGCGATTTCCAGCCAGCTTTGCATACTGCGGTCAACAACTGTCGCCCGTTATCCCGACGGCACGCTGTATGGCTGGGAGGGCTGTCACCTCAAAAAAAGACTGGGCTATGGTACGTGCAACCATGTGTGGAATTATCAGCAGGCGCTCCCGTATTTGTTCGCCGACCTTCAACGGTCGATGCTGGAGAATTTCCTGTTCAACGGTCTGCGCGAATCCGATGGAGCCGTCATTTATCGTATGCCGGTCGGACCCAACGCAAAGATAAAACAAGACAGCAAGTTTCAGACGGCCGCCGACGGCCAGCTCGGCCAAGTGTGCCAGGTCTATCGGGACTGGCAGATTTGCGGCGACCAGGCCTGGTTGGAAGCTATCTGGCCGAAAACCACCAAGGCGCTGGAGTATGCCTGGGTTGCCTGGGACAAGGACCGCGACGGCCTGCTCGAAGGGCCGCACCATAACACGTTGGACCTGGATTTCAAAACGCCGGAGACGATGTGCGGCAGCCTGTACCAGGCGGCTCTTCTGGCCGGCGAGCGAATGGCGATGCACATGGGCGATACAGAGGCGGCAAAGGAGTACCGGCGGGTTTTCGAATCAGGCAAGAAACTCTCCGACGAAAAGCTGTTCAACGGAGAGTATTATCACCAGATGCTGCCGGCGCCTGGTGCTTATCAACTGGGTGCAGGCAGTATCTCCGAGCAGATACACGGCCAGCTTTATGCCCGGATGCTGGGTCTTGAGGACATCTACAGCCGCGAAAATATTCACAAGGCCGCCGCCTCACTATTCAAATACAATTACGTCGACACCTCTTATGACCGAATCAATACCAATCGAGTTTATTCGCTTGGAGATGAAGGCGGTGTGCTGATAGCCTGCTGGCCGAAAGGGGGCCGACCGGACAAGCCCCTGTTATACTGTGACGAAACGCAAATCGGGTATGAATATCAGGCAGCCGGTAACATGCTTTATGAAGGTTATATCCTCGAAGGCCTGACCGTAATCAAGTCGATTCGCGACCGCTACGACGGAAAGAAACGAAACCCATACTGCGAATTCGAATGGGGAAATCATTATGCCCGGTCGCTCGCCAATTACAACGCTTTGCTGGCGCTTTCCGGATTTCGGTATTCCGGCGTGGAAAAAATGGTGCGACTGGCTCCGAAAGTTTATCAAGATGATTTTCGCACATTCTTCAGCGTGGATTCCGGCTGGGGCCTTATATCGCAGAAGTCCGGCAATAAACAATTCACGGTAAAAATTGACGTCAAAAAAGGAAAGCTCGCTGTTTCAAGCCTTAATCTCGCGGTAAAGAAAACGCCGAAAAAGTTGACCGCGCGCATCGGAACTAAAAAGCTGACCGCCAAAACCGAAAAAGCGGTCAACGAATCCTGGGACGCCGACAAAATGATGACCGTCCGGTTGGAAGATACAGCGATTGTCACGCCGGCCAAGCCGTTGCTTGTCCGGATGGAATTCTAAACGCAGCCGCTCTTGAATAAACAAGGAGATTTCACCATGTCCAAAACTAATACCGACAGCATAAAGCTATTCGCTCTCGCCGCGATGCTCACCTTCACAGCCTCGCTCGTCGGCTGCACCGCCGGCGCACAGAACCGCTGGCAGGATAAGCTCGCCGAGCAGTTGCCTGTCCTCGGCCATCGCAACTGGCTGCTCATCACCGACTCGGCCTATCCCGCCCAGGTAAGCCCCGGAATCGAGACCATCGCCACCGGCGCCGACCAAGTTGAAACGGTCCGGACGGTCTTGAACGCTGTAGACAAGGCACAGCATGTTCGTGCCAAAGTGTACCTTGACGATGAGCTGAAATATGTTTCGCAGGACGACGCCCCCGGAATCAACGCTTATCGCCGGCGGCTCGACAGTCTCCTGACCGGACGACAGACCACCTATCTCGCTCACGAAGACCTGATAGCAAAGCTCGACGAGGCCGCCAAAACCTTCAAAGTGCTGGTCCTCAAAACCGATATGACCCTGCCGTATACTTCTGTTTTTCTTGAGCTCGATTGTGGTTACTGGAACGCCCGGGCAGAGCACAGACTCCGCCGGACCATTGAGCAAACAACTGCTAAACCGGCGCCCTGATTAACCGAATGAACGGTCGGTACTTGCATTTTGCGGCCTCGGCGTGTATAACTAAGCATTGCTTCGCAGAAAAAAAGCAAGAAAAGGAGTCGCTTGGCCAATGCCATCTGCCGCAGGGACGCAAAAGAGAAAGTGGGTAGTCCAACCTGAAGACCAACGGGCCGCCAAGCTCGCCGGAGACCTGAGAGTATCTGCTCTGCTGGGACGGGTTCTCGTCAATCGTGGCCTGATGGATGCCCAGGCAGCAAACGCCTTCCTAAAGCCGAAACTCACCGACCTTATTCGCCCCGAGATGATGCCCGGCGTCGAAAAAGCCGTGCAACGTATCACACAGGCCATAAAAAAGGCCGAAAAGGTCACCATCTACGGCGACTACGATGTCGACGGCATAACAGGCGTCGCTATTCTGTGGCAACTGCTCAAGCTGCTTGGTGCAAATGTCGACTACTACATCCCGCATCGCATCGATGAAGGTTACGGCCTTAACGAGCAGGCCGTGCGGACGTTGGCACAGGCCGGAACCAAACTGCTAATCACCGTTGACTGCGGAACCTGCGCGTTGGCTTCTTGCGACGTCGCCGCAGAGCTCGGCCTGGAAGTCATAATAACCGACCACCACGAGCCGGGCGAAAAACTGCCAACCGCCGCTGCGATTGTACACCCGGCACTGGAGCAAGCGTATCCGAACCACGATTCGGCCGGTGCAATGGTGGCTTTTAAGCTGGCCTGGGCGGTGGCAAATGAATTCAACGCAGGGCCGAAACTTGAAGCCGGCCTGCGAGAGTGTATGCTCAACGCCACTGTGTTGGCCTCTATGGGCACAATCGCCGATGTGGTCGACCTCAGAGGAGAGAACCGAATCCTGACAACTTACGGACTAAAGGCCCTTCCGGAGTGCAAACTCTGCGGCGTCCGCGCGCTGATTGAATCGGCTCGGCTTACAGGATGCGGACTTGGCAGTTACCACATAGGCTTTAGACTCGCGCCAATGCTGAACGCCGCCGGACGGATGGGACACGCAAGATTGGCCGTCGAACTATTAACAAGTCAAAGCGAGACACAATCAGCCGAAATTGCCGAATACCTCAAACAGCAGAATATTCGACGTCAGCAGCGCGAGCGAAAAATACTCGAGCAGGCCTGCCGGATGCTCGACCAACAAGGCTTGAACCACCCGGACCGCAAGAGCGTCTGTCTGGCCAGCCCACACTGGCATACCGGCATCATAGGCATTGTCGCCTCGCGCATCGCTGAAAAACTCCATCGCCCCGCAATTATGTTCAATATCGATTCGCCCGCCAGCCCAATGGCGCAGGGCTCGGCACGCTCGATACCAGGCTTTTCCATACTCGATGCAATCGCAGCCTGCTCGAAGCATCTAACCAGTTTCGGAGGACACAAAATGGCTGCGGGCCTTACCATAGAAAGCGAGAAAATCCCGCATTTCGCAGCCGACTTCGAAGACTACGCCGCGAAAAACCTCAACGAAGATGTTCTCCTAAACAAACTCCACATTGATGCCGTGGTCCCCTTAAGAGGCTTTAACCTGGAAAGCGTCAGGGAGCTTCAGTTACTCGAACCCTTTGGCAAGGGTAATCCCAAGCCGACCTTTGCCACCAGGGCTGTACGCCTCGCCGGTCCGCCCAGAAAAGTCGGCGCAAAAGGAGACCATCTCCAGCTTGCAATAACCGATAATACCGCCGCGGTCCGATGCATCGGCTTTCGATTCGGAAAACTCGAAAAGAAACTGCTCGAACACGAGTTCTTCGACGTCGCCTACCAGCCCCAGCTCAACGAGTACAACGGCAGCTCCAGCGTCGAGTTCGTTCTCGAAGACATCCGGTTTGATTAAGCCCGGGCAGCCGGCCTCTGGCGGACTCATTAATCTTTACGCACTATCAGTTTCTTGTGCACTATTACCTTGTAGATTCTGAACCGTCCGAGACTGTTCACCAGACTGAAAAAGCCCTCCGGGTCGCCGTTGCCGACAGCCAAGGCAATGTGACCGGCTTCGTAGCCGACGAGCCCGGCGCTCTTAAAGGCCGCGTCAAGACCGACCCATTTGCCTCCCACGTATGCTTCCACCCACGCATGGCCCCCAAAGCGGTCTTGTACGCCGGCAAAGTTCTTGATATAGGCAACGCCCGCCACAACCTTGGCTGGAATACCGACCGACCTGCACATCGCCGCCGTCAGTACTGCGAACTCACTGCAGTCGCCCTGTCGGCTCGCCGCGACCTCCGCCGCCGACGCATAGCCCACCGAAAGGCTCTTGTTGTCGATATATGTGGCCACAAAACTCTCAATCTTACCGGCCGCCTTGGCCGCGTCTTTCGTGTTGCCTACCGCCTTTTTCGCAAGCTCGACAATCTCCTTTCGGTCGCTTTGAAGAAAGCGCGTCGGCTCAAGAGCCTCCAAAAGCTCCTTACTCCGGCCCTTGTAAGGAAACTTCGCGCCGGCCGGCGCTGAAACAGGCCTGACCGTCACAACCACCGTCCCATCCTCCTTGACTGACACCGTTTGGTTGTCGGTCGAGGGAATGCTAAAGTCGTTTGCCCCCGGAACTGCCAGCAGGTAATATGTTATCGATTCTGCCGAGCCGACGTTGTCAAGCGGCTGAGGACTCGGAATAAACATCTTGTCAATCAATTCCAAAGGCTCATTTGTGCTTAGTGCAACTTCCTTCGTGCACGCCACCATCTCCACGCGCATCCCCGCTATCGGCATAACGGTCTTTTGGGTTCGCAGCTCATCATCGACGTAGCTGCTGGTAACGATGCAGCCCGCACCCGGCAAGTTCACATCGGTTGTCGCCTCCGTCAACGAAACGACCCGCCCCAGAAGGTCAACGTTTCGCTTTGCTCCTATTCGGATTCGAGCGTCCAGGGCCTGCAGAACCCCGGCGCTGAATATCTTGGCCGAATATTCCGTGCCTTCCTTGAGCCCCTTCTTCAATGCCAGCAGACGCAGACCTTCTGCCATTATCGCGCCGGCGGGCCATTCCATCGTCTGCTTTTGCTCGGCCCCCATAGAGCGGGTCGTCAGATTTATCGTCCCCTGCTCGGTTACTGTGCCCTCCACCTCCACAATCATCAATCCCAAATCCTGAACGGACTTGAATCCGAGCGGTTTGCCGTCACTCGTCTCGATACTGACCTCTGAGCTGTTTATCGTTATCGGAATACCGGCCCGGCTTATCGTGATGCTGACCTCCTCGGTTGTCACAACCTTGGCCCCGGTCACGACCCGCGTCAGTATCGCGTAGCCGACCTTCTGGCCCTCCATAAAAACCGCAAGATACTCAATATCACCCCAAACAGACCCGCCGCAGCAAAGCGTCAAAACCACCACGCCGATTAAGAACAAATATCCTCGTTTCATAATGGCATACCTTTCACCAATAGCACCGACAAATTGTTAAGTACTCACATAAGGACCAGTATAAACCAAAGCGGCGGATTTTGGCAGCAATTTCACGTAATTGTAAATCATCCAGCCAATTTTCCCGATATTGCTAAAGGCTGCCCGATTTGCTTGTCGGCAATGTTGCCGGCTCGGTTGCATTATCCGCAGCCTCCGCTAAAATGGCCGAAAAGCATATGGAACCGAAATGTTGTATGACCTATAACGACCTGTTGGAACTCATCTCGTCGCAGAATGCGCCTCGCATCCGGGCCGATTCGCGACTTGTTGAACCGGGCGATGTCTTCGTTGCCCTCAAAGGCGCCGCCTGTGACGGTAATGACTTTATCGGCCAGGCCGTCGACAGGGGAGCAAAATATGTCGTCTGCCGCAGGCAAAGCGGCCAAACCGCCTTCAAAAACAGCGAATGTGAGATTATTACGGTTGACGATTCGGCAAAGGCCGCAGCCGACCTCGCCCAGGCAAGCGCCGGCAAGCCCGCCGCGAAGCTCGTCAACCTCGCCGTTACCGGGACAAACGGAAAAACCACCGTGGCCTTTCTTGTCCGCTCCTGTTTCCGACAGGCCGATGCTGGCTGCGGCCTTATTGGAACGGTCTTCTATGATACCGGCTCCCACTGCTCAGAAGCCTGCCTGACCACACCGGACTGCTTCGCCGTCGCACAATTGCAGTCCGAAATGTTGGACGCAGGCTGCAAATATATGGTCATCGAGGCCAGCAGCCACGCACTTTCACAGAACCGCCTCGCCGGCATCAGATTCACCGCTGCCGCCTTCACCAACCTCGCCGGTGACCATATGGACTATCACAAAACCGCCAAAGAGTATCTCGCCGCAAAGACAATCCTCTTTCAGTCCCTGCCCGCCGGCGCAACGGCGGTGCTTAATAAGCAATCGCCCGAAGCGCTCCAAATCGCACAGCGCATCGGCGACGGGGAAAATACAATAATCTGGTACGCTGCCGACGCACCTGCGGATTTGACCGCCCGAATCGAGTCAATGGACGTAAACGGAACCGTCTTCGCCCTCGAATACGCAGGAAAATCAACTCTCGTCAAAACACCCTTGCTCGGCCGATACAATGTCAGTAACCACCTCGCCGCGGCAGGGCTGTGCCTGGCTGCAGGCCTCGATTTGCAGACAATAGCCGCCGGCCTGTCCGACCTCAAGTCGATACCGGGACGCCTCGAAAAAGTCGACTTCGACACTGACTTCTCGGTCCTGGTAGATTATGCACATTCCGACGACGCCTTGAAAAACGTCCTGGCAACGCTCAAACCCTTGTGCAGCGGCAGACTTGTGGTTGTCTTCGGCTGTGGCGGTGACAGGGACAGAACCAAACGCCCCAGAATGGCACGCGTCGCGGAGCAGTTGGCCGACCTTGTAATTGTTACAAGCGACAACCCGCGAACTGAAAAACCCGAAGATATAATACGCCACATAGTCTCGGGCTTTAACAATCCCGACGCCGAGGCAATTACGATTGAGCCGGACAGAAAAAAAGCGATCGAACTCGCCATAGAAAGCGCAGACAAAGATGACATCGTGCTTATCGCCGGCAAAGGACATGAGACCTATCAGGTCATAGGAACAGAAAAAACCGATTTCAGCGACAAGGCTGTTGCACGACAATGCCTGCAGAAACTAAGCTAAATCAGTTCTCGCTCGAGCTGCTCGCTCGGATAATAAATGCCGAGCCTGCGCCCATCGCCGCCGCTTGCTTCTCTACCGTAAGCACCGATTCACGAACTACCAGGCCCGGCGAGTGCTTCTTCGCCATAGCCGGTGAAAACTTCGACGGCCACGACTATGTCGCCGATGCCTTTGCAAAAGGTGCAGCCTGCGCAGTGGTCGACAAAGACATCCGCCAGGCCGGGCAAAACATACTCAAAGTCGGTGACGCCGTAAAAGCCCTCGGCGATTGGGCCCGCTGGTATAGACGCGAAATGAACTTTACCGTGGCGGCCATAACCGGCTCCGTCGGCAAGACCACGACCAGGCAAATCATTTATCACGTATTAGGCAGGCATTTTCGCGTCTCACAGTCGCCGAAAAATTTCAATAATTACATCGGCTTGCCCTTAACCCTCCTCGCCGCACGTCCGGATGACGAAATCGTCGTCGCTGAAATCGGCGCTAATCGTCCCGGCGAGGTCTCGTACCTGACGCGCGTCGCCTGCCCGGATATCGCCCTCGTAACAAACGTATATCCCGTTCATCTGAGTGGATTCGGCGACCTTCGCACGATAGCCGCCGAAAAGCTGTCCATCGCCGAAGCCCTTCGGCCGGATGGTACACTGATAATCAACCAGGACTGCAAAACGCTCGCAGGGGCCTGCCGGGAAAAGAACCTCAGCTTCGTCTCTTTTGGTAAGTCCCCTGCCTCTGATATGCAAGTTACAGACATCTCACACACCGGCCGGGAAAGCAGTTTCACAATAAACGGCTGTCGTCTTACCCTGCCGTTGCCGGGCCTGGCAAACGTCGAAAACGCCTGCGCCGCCTGCGCCGTTTGCAGCCGATTCGGAATAACCGTTGAGGATTTTGCACACGCCCTTCGCACCCTCCCGGCGGTCCCGATGAGGGCCGAGCTGCTGAATATTGGAAACCTGACAATCCTCAACGACTGCTACAATGCAAATCCTGCTTCAATGAAGAACGCACTTGATATACTGCTCGACCTCGCCAAGGACAGCCATAGACGGCCGGTATTTATCTGCGGAGATATGGCCGAACTCGGCCGGCAAAGCGACGCCCTGCACGTCGAGCTCGGACGTATGGTTGCAAACGCAAAAGTGAAATTGCTGATTACCGTAGGGGCGCTTACAAAACTTACCGCAAAGACCGCACGTACAGCCGCCCAGTATAATATGCACATAGAATCGTTCGACAACACCGCTTCGCTGTGCAATAATCTGAAAGAGCTCATAAAAGATTCCGATATAGTATTAGTGAAAGGTTCACGGTCGGTCGGCCTGGAAAAGGCCGCTGATGCCCTGAAAGGGTTTTTCTCCTGAGCAGTCAGGCCCGGCTGGATACTCAAAAAACAAAATGATTTTTCATCTGCTACATTATCTGGCGGAGGATTTCACACATAAGCTCGGATTCTACGCCTACGAGGACGTTATGTTTCGCTGCGTAATGGCCGCCCTGACAAGCCTGGTGATTGCGCTGCTGATAGGTCCTAAGATTATTCGCTGGCTCATGCGAAAAAAAATCGGCGACCGACCGGAATTTCATCACGCCGCATTGAATGAGCTGACAAAACAAAAGGCCAACACCCCCACGATGGGCGGCCTGATTATAATCGTCGCTACCCTGCTCTCCACCCTTCTGTGGGCCAAGCTTACAAATCCCTTTGTCCAGAAGGCAATCGTTCTGGTCATCTGGTTCAGTGTTCTTGGCGGAGTCGATGACTGGCTCAAACTCACAGGCAGTGCCGGACACGCCGGCAGAAACGGCCTGAGAGCCTGGGAAAAGCTCATCTTTCAGATAGGAGGCGCGGTCCTTATCTCCTCGTTCTTGTTTATGGATTTCAAGAATATCGAGGACGGACAACGGTTCTGGCTGCCTTTCTATAAGAGAGGACTGCCGTTGGCCGACTGGATGTTCGTACTCATTGCCATTTTCTACGTCTCTGCCACCAGTAACGCCGTCAATCTCGCCGACGGTATGGACGGACTCGCCTCCGGGTGCATCGGAATGGTCAGCTTCGTTCTCATCGTGCTCTGCTATGTCGCCTCCGAGACGATGACGCGAACCGGCCACATTGCCTGGGCAAGCTATCTGCTCCTGCCACATATTCCACAGGCCGGCGAGCTGGGCATATTCTTTGCCGCAATCCTCGGAAGCATCCTCGGCTTTCTGTGGTACAATACTCATCCCGCTCAGACGTTTATGGGTGACACGGGGTCCCTCCCCCTCGGTGCGGCAATGGGCTACGGTGCCCTCGTGACAAGAAATGAAATCCTGCTCCTGATTATCGGCGGCGTGTTCGTAATTGAACTGTTAAGTGTCATCCTGCAGGTAAGCTATTTCAAATACACCGGCGGAAAGCGCCTCTTCAGGTGTGCACCTATTCACCACCATTTCCATCTTGCCGGCTGGAGTGAGCCCCAGGTAGTGGTGCGATTCTGGCTCCTCGCTGCCGCCTTTGCTGCAATCGCACTGGCGACCCTCAAAATCCGATAGACCATCAACCACAGCCTGCGGGCTTACGAATCCTGCCGCTCTTCAACATGGATTTGCACGTTTCTTCTGTAATCGTCCGAATCGTCGCCCGTTAGTCTGTCCAGCCGCCTTTGTACCAGAAGAATCTTTGCCCCGGTGACCCCACAACCGATGCCCGCGACGAAGAATACTATCGCCGCAAGCGTTGCGAAAAACCTGGGCAGCAGGTAAATCAAAAGGCCGAACCCAATCAGCAAAAGACCGACAATAAATGTCCACGCCGCCGCCGCTCTCGAAACCTGGGAAATCGCATTTGTGTAAAATCGAAAAGCCATATAAGAACCTTCTTGCAACGTACAGCGGACAGTATCTTCCCTGTCTGTCCGCCATACGCTGCTTAATCGCTCGAAATTCTTAGTACATCCCGCCGCCCGGCGGAACCGCAGACGCCTCTTTCTTTTCCGGAATCTCACTGACTATCGCGTCCGTTGTCAGCAGCAGTGAAGCAATTGAAGCGCCGTTCTGCAGGGCCGTCCTTTCAACCTTCGTTGGCACAATGACGCCGAACTTGACCATGTCGCCGTATTGCTTACGCAGCGCATCGTAACCGAAGTTCCGCTCTTTGCTTTCAATAACTCTCTGCGCGACAATTGACCCGTCCAAACCGGCATTCTCTGCTATCTGCTTGATGGGTGCTACCACCGCCCTTCGCACAATATCAATCCCGACCTGCTCATCCCCGGACGACTTGATTTTATCCAGAGCCTTCAGGGCCCTGAGCATCGGCACGCCGCCGCCCGGCAGTATGCCTTCCTCTACCGCCGCCCGGCACGCATGCAGCGCATCCTCAACGCGGGCCTTCTTCTCCTTCATCTCCGCCTCCGTCGCAGCGCCAACGTTTATCTGCGCAACACCGCCGGCCAGCTTGGCAAGCCGCTCCTGCAGCTTCTCGATGTCGTAATCACTCGTCGAGTTGTCAATCTCGGTCTTTATCTGGTCGATTCTGCCCTTAATCGCCTCTGTCCTGCCGGCGCCTTCGATAATGGTCGTCGTGTCCTTGTCGATGGTTACCCTTTTTGCCCTGCCCAGCGTCTTGAGCTCGATATTCTCAAGCTGAACCCCCAGGTCCTCGAAAATCGCCTCCCCGCCCGTCAGAACCGCAATGTCGCTCAGCATCGCCTTGCGCCTGTCGCCAAAGCCCGGCGCCTTGACCGCCGCAACCTGAAGAATACCTCGCAGCTTGTTCACAACAAGCGTGGCCAATGCCTCGCCCTCAACGTCCTCGGCGATGAGCAGCAGGGCTTTGCCCTGTTTCGCTACCTTCTCCAGAAGCGGAACGAGAGACTTCACCGAGCTTATCTTCTTCTCGTGAACCAGAATATAAGGCTTCTCAAGCACCACGGTCATATTCTCAACGTTGTTGATAAAGTGCGGGCTGAGATAACCCTTGTCGAACTGCATACCCTCGACCAGCTCAACCGTCGTCTCGAGCGACTGACCTTCCTCCACCGTAATAACTCCGTCTTTGCCGACCTTATTCATCGCCTCGGCCAGCCGCTTGCCGATTTCAACGTCCTGGTTCGCCGAGCACGTCGCCACCTGTTCTATCTGCTTGCCGGACTCGACCGCCGTGCTCATCTTGTGAAGCTCTTGCACTATCGCATTGACGGCGTTGTCGATACCGCGTTTTACACGCATCGGGTTGGCGCCCGCCGTTATATTCTTCAGACCTTCTTCGAAAATACTCTCGGCCAGAATCGTCGCCGTCGTTGTGCCGTCGCCTGCCACGCTCGATGTCTTCGAGGCCACCTCCTTGACCATCTGCGCGCCCATATTCTCATACGAGTCTTCCAGCTCTATCTCCTTGGCCACCGTGACGCCGTCCTTAGTGACCGTCGGCGAACCGAACGACTTTTCCAGAATCACATTTCTGCCGCAGGGACCCAAAGTTATCTTCACCGCATGTGCCAGCTTCCTGACACCCTCACGGATGGCCGAGCGTGCATCTGTGCCGAATGCTATCTTTTTCGCTGCCATATTTTTAGCTCTCCTATTTCTTGTTCCTGGTTGTCAGTTTACCATTCAACAACAGTTCATCACGGTCGAGAAAACGCGCCGCCGATTAACTGCTTTATTCAATCACCGCCATTATATCCGACTCGTCCATAATCAGATATTCCTTGTTGTCTATTTTTATCTCTGACCCCGCGTAGCTCGTGAAAAGCACGGTGTCGCCCTTTTTGACCTGCATCTTCTTTCGCGTGCCGTCGTCGAGCACCTTGCCCTGGCCGACATTGATAATCTTACCTCTCTGCGGCTTCTCCTTTGCAGTGTCGGGCAGCACAATCCCCCCCGCCGTCTTGTTCTTCGCCTCCAGGCGCTGAACCAGCACCTTGTCTGCCAATGGTCGAATCTTCATTTGTACTTGCTCCTTTCAAAAATGTCTTTATAGCTACACTTCTGTTTCTACTTCCACAAAAACCCAGCCGACCAGCTTGATTGCAAAACCGACCGGTTTATTCCTGCTGCTGAAAAATATAGTTGTTGTACCTCTTTATAAACAGCTTGTTTAGCTGCTGCCGCAAAATGCCCATATTGACCGGCTTTTCTATAACGCTGAACACGTTCAGCGCAAGCGCCTTGCTCAATACCGCCTCACCCGCTGCGCTGGCCAGCAAAATGCACGGCAGCACAGGGTAGCTCATTCGAATAATCCGGATTGTCGCGAGACCGCTCGACTGCTCGCACTCCATATCCACAATCGTCGTATGAATCCGTCTCGAATTGATGACATGGACAAACTCGTCGGCGCTGCGAGCCACCAGAAGGTTCACATCACGCGGACGAAATATGTCACGAAGCGCCGCAGGCCACGCCCAGTTGGCCTCGCTCGCCAGAACGTTAATCTCGCCGGGCCATATCCTCTCGTCGCCGACTCGCATCGGCCCTGGGTCTTTTTCTCCAAATTGTCGCGCACTGGCAACCATAACATAAACTAATTAGCAAATATCGTGCCAATGCCCTCGCATAAGTGCTGTATTTACATAACTACCGCAAATAACAATAGTTACGACTTGCCCCCTGTAACTGCCGCATCTGGCAAAATTGCAGCCGGCTCTCACCTTCTCTGCCAACTCGGCAGTCCCGTCGTCGCCGCGTAGACGCCAACTTCAGTCTTTTGCCGTTATTGCCGGCAGCAAGGCCATGCGGTAATCTCAAATCCCCCTGTTTGTCATTGGCGCATAGGCGGCAATCCACTCTTCGCCATGCTCACCTTAAAGGCCAGTCGTACGGGCAGTAATAAAGCCAGTCATCAACAAAGACTTCCAAATCGAGCCAGTTGACGATATTATCCTGGTCCTTATACAAATCAGCGGGCAAATCACTTCCCGTCTGCAGCCAGTATTGAGCAAACCGCGCATAGTCCTCAAACTCAACAAAACACAAAGGCCCCCCCGGCCAGAAGCCGCCAAGCAATTCATAATCATCGTCTGCCGAGTATGCTGCATCGTGCTGAGCAATAGTGCCGGTTACAATATATTGTCCGCCACTGCTGACACCGCCGCCGCCGTCAATCGTGTGCCAGGGAATATCGTAATCAGCAAAAGCTGGTAATGAGAACAGCAGAATACATATTGTCAGAAGGCTGCTTTTTACAACCTTAACGCTTATCAGTTTATTATTCGTTCGTTTCATTATGAACCTCCTTTAGCCACCACACATTCGGATACTTTGAAGCAGCCTTCTTTTTCAATTCCGCATCGAGGATTTTAACCTTGACCTGCCCGGCCTGTCTGCGAAACCATTTATCAAAGGGCGGTTTTGCCGCACTAATATTCTCGACCTTATATTGTGAGCCGTTCTTTTCAACAAGTTTTATCACTTTGTAGCTAACGTCGTCTTCAACGATATTATTGTAAATCTCATTTTCCGCCATACTTTCAAAAATCTTCATCATCGGGTCTTTTGGCGATTGCTCACCCTTTGGCGTATATTGTTTCAATAAAGCCGGTGTTTTGCCTTCGTCTTTTCCATAATCACCTGTTGAAAAATCCAAACCACAGTCTTTAGCTGATTGCTCTAAAGATTTGCCCGATTGCGCCAGCAAATACGCCTTTTCAATCAGTGTTTTTTGGTTTTTGTGAATCTCGGCGTTTCGGCTGTACCACGACCGCAGCTTTCTGTTCATAATCTTAGGTGCAAGGTACAGCCGCTCGTAAGCTGTCCGGTCATCGCCGAAGACATCCTTGACCTTGGCCAATATTTCAGGTGCTTTACTCGTCTGGTCGGCGTGTTTGCTCAATGCTGCTACATCATCGGCAGTTAGTGTAACATCGCACAATCGCCCAACCTCGCACTCGAACCCATCGTTTATAAGGCCAACCAAAACAGTTTCGGCGGAGACTGTTTCGTTTCCATAAGCCTTTTCAATCGCTATCCTGTACGAGATATCCGTACTGCTGATTTGCCTTCGGCCGACTGTGGCCAGCACTGCAGATGATGCGTTTGCACCTGATGTGCAGCCGCTCGTCCCTGCAATCAGCACAAGTAATATTATACACAGCACTTTAATAAATCTTTCCGTCACGAAACTTCCTTTTGCAATTCTTGTTTCATTCGCCTTAATCAATCCTTCTTGTGGAGATAGAAAGGTGTCGGTGGAGTGTATTCATCGTTATCCTGTAACTCGTTGGAACCATCGTATCCGCCGATGGCGTAAATCTTGCCGTTTACCGCAGCGGCAGCGAGGTTTCTTCGGGCCGGAGACGGCATATCCGGCATCGACACCCAGAAATTCGTTGCCGGGTCATATTCATCGTTATCCTGTAAGTAGTTGAAATCATTCCAGCCTCCGATGGCGTAAATTTTGCCGTTGACCGCAGCAGCGGCGAGGTAGCTACGGCCCGGCGCCGGCATATCGGACTTTTCTGTCCAGATGTTTGTTACCGGGTCATATTCATCGTTATCCTGCAATTCGTTGGAACCATCTTGTCCGCCGATGGCGTAAATTTTGCCGGTTACCGCAGCGGCAGTGAAGTTTTGTCGGGACGGAGACGGCATATCAGCCTTTGAGCCCCAGATGTTTGCTACCGGGTCATATTCATCATTATCCTGCAATTCGTTGAAACCATTCCAGCCTCCGATGGCGTAAATTTTGCCGTTGGCCGCAACGGCAGCAAAGTTAATACGGCCCGGCGCCGGCATATCCGTCTTCGATGCCCAAGTGTTTGCTACCGGGTCATATTCATCGGTATCCTGTAAGCAGTTGGAACCATTCCAGCCTCCGATAGCGTAAATTTTGCCATTTATCGCAGCGGCGGCGAGGCGTTGCCGGGCCGGTAACGGCATATCCGCCTTGGCCATCCAGGTGTTTGCTACAGGGTCATATTCATCTGTACCCGTTAATTCGCTGGAACCATCGTAGCCGCCGAAGACGTAAATCCTGCCGTTTACCGCAGCGGCAGCGAGGTACTCACGGCGCGGCCACGGCATATTCGCCTTCGATGCCCAAACGCCTTTATCATCGGCTGAAATCAGAACAGAACCGGTGAATGTATAGCCAACCGGCGGGGTTTCTGTTTCGCCAACGATACAGAAGCCCGAAGGCACACCGCCTCCACCACCCATAACCGCACTCGTTTGAACTGTTCCATCTGGAAACTCGACGCCGTTGCCTGTGCCGTTTACCTTGATATCTCCTTCAAAGTATCCTGCGTACCCGTTTGTGCTTTTTCCGTGGACGCCGTGCCCGTTTATACTTTCGCCATAAACACCATCACTATCAGTGCTTGTACCATAGACGCCAAACCCATCGTAGGTTTCGCCGCGCACAGCTTTGCCGTGGCTGCTGTGGCCGTATACACCTGTTCCAGATGAGTCCGTTCCCGCCTCAAAGTAACCGGCAGTACCCTGCGGAGAATTGATCTCGCCATAAACGCCCTTCGTATAGCCGCTGGAAGCGCTGGCATAACCATAAAGCCCCCAACCCTCGCCGATTGTCTCACCACGGACACCGTAACCACTTGGGCTCGATACATTTAGTGGGCCGGCCATGCTGTCGCCGGTTACGTTGACAAAATTCGAGTTTGACTCACTCTCTGTGTAATAACGTTCATCGTGGTCATGGCTAATGGGCGCATAGGAGCCGTCGTGGTTGTGTCCGGTTAATGAAAACGCGGTCGAATCCAGCATGTCTAAAGTATCCGCATCTATCCCGGACGCACTGAAAGTGCCGTCTACAGTCAAGTCGCCTGTTATCCTTGCATTTCCCTCAAAGTAGCCTGCATAGCCGCTGATGCTCTTGCCGTAGACACCATAGCCGCTGTCTGTACTATAACCGTAAACTCCGCGGCCGTTAGCACTCTCCCCGTAAACACCAAACATAACCGTGCCGATGCCACCATGGTTGCCGCTGCCGTCGTCTCTGCCGTAGACTCCAGAGCCATAAGAGCCGAGGTAACCATAGTTTTGGGTGTCGTTGTGTTTTCCGTAAACACCATAGTCGTCTGAGCCGAGGTAACCATAGTTTTGGCTGCTGTCGTCCTGGCCGTAGACTCCATAGCCAGAAGAGCCGATGTAACCATGGTTTCCGTTGCCCTCTACTATCAGGTTCCCTGAAATCTTTGTATTTCCATTAACTTCCAGCTTCTCCGATGGATGTGTTTCCCCGATGCCAACGTTTCCTGCGTTGAATATGACCTTGTTGTTGGCAGTCGAATCCTCCATCCACATTGCGTACCCCGGGCCTGCAAACCCAACGTTTTTATCCGCACTAAAAGCCACAAGTAGCGCATCGCTGGTTCCCCAGGAGCTTCCATCCTTTGAGATAATTACGTTTCCAGAATTGACATACAGTTTTGCACCTGGATTGGTTGTTCCGATGCCGACATCGCCAGCGTTGTTTACAAACATACCACGGGTTTGCAGTGCGTATGGTACGGGCGTAACTTCCTGCCGAGGACTAAGAGGCGTATACCCGTTGGGATCGTTCATCTCGCCCGGCCGGACGCCTATTTCCAGCCAGCGGGCATTACCATTAAAAACACTACTGCCGAAATCCAGTTCAACCGTAAAATAGCCGTCAATGACATCGACATCAGGTGCGTTTACATCACTGCCGACTTGGCTGGCGCCTACATTGGCATCGTAGAGTTTGAACTGGAAGTCGTACAGGTCGTTTGCTAAGTCGTTGTTGTCATAGAGATGCCCCTGGTAGGTAAAGGCTGACCCCATCGGCTCCGCCTCGCTCACTTCCACAGAGCTGACCATCAGGCCCAGACCCATAACCAAAATCGCCAAAATCTTTCTCGTTTCCATCTTTTTATCCTTTCAGACTTGTCCCCGCCTACGCGGGGAACCGTTGATATTTTCACTCTATTCTCACAGCACGCCCCGCGCGCACCGATATCGCCCAATAAATTCCCCCGGAACTAAGCTGACAGGATACATTTCTCAGCCACCTCCAACGTTTGGCAAATATGCCAAATGCAGTATTATTCTATCGTTTGGTAGTCGAAAGTCAAGCATATTCTGGCAGAATCGAGCCTTTGAATTTCCGCCGCCCCCGCCCCGAGCTCGCTTCAATTGTATTGCCCTGATTCTAACCAACCTCCGCCAAAAATCAACCAAATGCGCAGGCGCCCAGCAGCAAAAACCGGAAATTCTGAAAAATTCTTACTCCTGCCTACATAAGCACTTACGCTCTTCGAGCACCACAAAAATACCCGAATTTTCGCACGAAACGCGCAGGTCAGCCTAAATATGAAGGGCGCCTCTTTTTCGCGCCCAAAAAGGAGTATCGAGACTATGCCGACGTTCTCAACTGAAAATACGCTAAGCCTGGAGCCAAAATCTCCCCCCGGCCCTTTGGCCTGCTCTACTATCTACTTTCTACTTACTTCTCCGCCGTTGCAGGCGTATGCGCGCACAAAACAACACCTTTTATGCAAAACAAAGCCAATTTCCAAAGGGCTGTTAATGAGTGTAACCTCAGCTCTAACAAGCACTTACGAAGAAAAACCACCCCTGGAGGCCCCAAAAAACAAAGCCAATTCAAAACCAATTGGCAAAAAGGCCGCGACCCTTGCCAAACTTCACCAAATACGAGCTACCAGTTCCGACCTACTATCCTCCGTGCCTATAAGGCACCTCTGGCCGGGGTTCCTCCGCTACAGCCCCCCCCGCGCGCACAAAACAATACCTAATTATGCAAAACAAAGCCAATTTCCGAAGGCCTCTAACGACTGTAACCTCAACTCTAACAAGCACTTACGAAGAAAAACCACCCCTGGAGGCGCCAAAAAACAAAGCCAATCCCCGAAAAGGCCAAAAATGAACCTAACCGCTTATGCAGCAAAGGATTACGAAAAAATTTCCGCCGCCCCCACCCAATTGCCGTGGATATGCTGGCTTGAATCTTTCAGTGAGGACTTGAAGTGCCTTTATCGGCGAGGCAGGCCTCCAGCCGTTTGCGCGCTCTGGAAAGCTGCGGGTCCAAACGCAAAGCGGTCCGGAATTCTTTGACCGCCTCTTCAACGTCGTCTTTTTCGGCCAACAGCACCCCCAGGTTGCAGTGCATCTCGGCGTCCTTCGGATGAATATCCAGAACCTGGCGAAACTGCTCTATCGCTTCATCGACCCTGTCCTGACTATAATAGAGCAAACCCAACTGGTAGTAGCCCTGCGCAAAACGCCGATTCACTTGAACTGCCTTGAGCAACTGTTCCGCCGCCTGTTCATATTCCTTCAGCTCAACCATCGCCAGGCCAAGCCCGTAATAGCTGTCTGCATCGTCAGGCCTGAGTCGAAGCGCTTCCTGATAATGCCCAACAGCTTCGTCCGCCTTCTTCATCCGCCGCAACGCATTGCCCAGGTTGTAGTGCGCCTCGGCAAAGTCCGCCTTCAAAACCAGAATCTTCTCGTAGCATTCAACCGCTTCACCGAATCGGCCCAGCGAGGAAAACGCATTGCCAAGGTTATTGAGAACCTCAATAGAATCCGGCTTGATTACAAGCGATTTGTTGTAAAGCTTAATAGCCTCCTCGATTTGTCCTTTCTTGACCAGCGCCAGAGCCAGGTTGTTCAGTAATTCAACATCCTCGGGCCTGTGTTCTAAGGCCTTGTTATAGTAAGAGATGGCACGGTCCGGTTGGCCGTTCTGCGCCAAGGCATACGCCAGACGCGATATCGCCTCCCAGTGGTCCGGTTTTGACTGCAGTACGATATCATATTCTTCGATAGCCTCGGAATACCTCTTTGCCGCAGCCAGTGCGATGCCAAGATTGAAATGAGCATGCCTGTACCCCGGAGCGACCGCAATCGCCTTCTTGTAATGCGCAATTGCTTCGTCGAATCTGTCCTGTTTCAAAACAATATTCGCAAGATTCAGGTGAAGCGAAGGAGCATCAGGCGCCCGAGCCAGCATATATCGGTAAAGCCCTTCCGAATCCTGCCACTTGAGTAAATACCGCCGCGTCGCAAGGCATTCCGAGACACTCAACACCACTATGACCACCGAAGTCACAATTCGCCGACCTGCCGAGCCGCAAATGTCAGGCCACAGTTGCACAAGACCCCACGCCAGTACCATTAGAAAACCCACCGAAGGAAAATACGCGTATTTGTCCGACGCAATCACGTTCGTAAAACCTATTATTTGCATCGTCGGAAGTATCGCCACAAAGAAAAACAGCCAGCCTGTAACCAAAGCCCGGGTCCACCGCAGCGACAACAGCAGCGCCGCCAGCAGAATACAAGTCCCTATCACCCCGGCCAATACCATCGGGTCCGAAAGGCTTAAATGCAACGGTAGCGGGTAGTGAGACGATAACTTGACGGGCCAGATGATTTTATAAAGATAAAAAACGATGTTGTGACAGAGGATAAGAGGAATTCGAGCCGGGCCGTACTCAGTCGGCATCGTCACCGAAGCCGTCCGGCCCTGAGAAATAACCGTAATAATCCCAAATACCACCATAATGATAAACAGCGGCACTTTCTCAACAACCGCCTGTTTCCGCAAACGCCGCAATGGCCAAAAATCCAACAGCAATAACAAAAGCGGCAGCGGCGTCGTAGTCGGTTTCGACATAAGCGCCAAAACGTACATTACAACACAGCCGGCAAAAAGACCGCGACTGTTACTGCGAGCGTACCGAATGTACAATATCATAGACCAAAGGGCAAAGAACGATGCTAACAGAGTTTTACGCTCGGCGACCCAGGGAATCGGCTCGACCGTCATAGGATGAACGCCGAAAAGCAAGCCCACAATCACCGCCGGCCAGACCTTACCGAATAACACGTACAAAAGTACGATAATCAACCACGTGTTAAGCACGTGCAGGCAAAGACTGGTGATATGAAAAGGCAGCAGATTATCCGGCCGGCCCCCCATCGCATAATCGGCCATAAGTGAAATCATCGCCAGAGGCTGGTAATAACCGCCGACCGTCGATGGCGTGAGAACCTCGCTTAAGAACCGCCATGTCGAGTTCCAGCCTGGTTCCTGCACTAATTTGTTCTTGTGCAGGTACTGTTCGTCATCGAACGATGATGCCTGCGCTGACAGGCCCCGCCAGTGCGCCACAACAACGCAGCCGCCCACCACCACCAACAGTAACACCAGGACCCCGATTTGGCTGTGCCGCACCTGCCGCAACTCAGTGTCACCGTGTTTATGTGATGACTTGCCCATATCTATATCTTCCTACCGAAAAGCCGATTAGTCAACCTAATGTCATAGCCGTTTGCCGCTTTCGTCAATGCAAATCGCAGCCGCCGCGCTCGAAACCTTTGCCGCATACGATGACGCCCACGCTCGAAAACTCGTGCCATCCGGCCAATTTGTAGTTACAATCCCGCGTATGAAACGCGCGTACCGACATGCAAATTTGACAACTGTTTTTCTGGCGTGTCGTCCGAAATTCCTTATCGCCAGCGCCGCGCCAGTCCTGGTCGGCTCAGCCATCGGCTATGCACTCGGAGGCGATTTCAACCTGACTCTCTTTCTCTTGGCGATGCTTTCAATAATGGCCCTGCACGCCGGGGCAAATATCGCCAACGATTATTTCGACCACATCTCCGGAAATGACTGGCTCAATCGAAACCCAACACCATTTTCAGGCGGAAGACGATACATTCAACAGGGCGTTCTCTCGCCGGCAGCAACGTTGTTAGCCGCCATTGTCGCTCTTGCCGTAGGTGCGGTAATCGGCCTGGTCATCGTACTGCTGACACGCAGCATCTTTATTTTGATACTCGGACTTGCGGGCCTGCTGGGCGGCTTCTTCTACACAGCGCCGCCGGTGAGACTCGGATACCGCTCTGTGGGTGAGCCGGTTATTGCTTTGTTGTTTGGTCTGCTGCCCGTCTACGGCTCATATTATCTGCAGACCCGAACGCTCGATTTGTTTGTCCTTCTGCCCGCATCCGTCGTAGCCGTGCTCATCTTCCTCGTAATCCTCATAAATGAATTTCCAGACCTGGATGCGGACCGCGCCGTGCATAAGCAGACACTTGTGGTGCGGTTGGGCGTCCCGGCTTCGATTCGGATTTACCGGGCAGTCTTGACCGCCGCATACGTTCTCGCCGCAGTGGCGATGCTTACTCAGCGCATCGCTTTTTACGCAGGCGTTCTTTACCTGCTCACGCTGCCGGTGGCAGTCTTCGCCCTCATATCCGCAAACAGCAGAGACTTGACCACCCCCGGCCGTTACCGCGCCAGCCAGGCCACCGTCCTCTTGCACGCAATCGGTTCGGCAGCACTTACCGCCGGCTTCCTCCTCGCCGCCTGAGCACTTCAAAATCTGATTGACCAGCCCGTCCCTCCTGCTTAAACTTGCCCTATATGGATAAGAAACTGATAATAAACGCAGACGACTTCGGTCTTTGCGAAGGAGTCAACAAGGCCGTCGCCAAAGCCCATACCGACGGCGTCCTGACCAGCACCACAATCATGGCCAATATGCCGGCAGCCGACGACGCCGCCCAAATCGCCAGGGAACTGCCGAGCCTTGGTCTCGGCGTTCACCTCAACCTCACCGGCGGAAGAGCATTGTCCAGCCAGCCGGCCTTGAGGCCTTTGCTAAACGCCCGCGGCGAGTTTACAGCCTCCGCTGCAAAAGTGGCCTTCTTCACTGTCACCCCAATCATCAGGGCTGCCGTAAAAGCCGAGCTTGCAGCACAAATCCAGTGGGTTATCGACAAGGGACTCCACCCCACCCATCTCGACTCCCACAAGCACATCCATACCGTGCCACACATCTTCTCCATCGTCTGCCAGTTGGCCAGGCGATTTGGAATCCCGGCTATACGCTTTGCCTATGAGCCGAAGCAGGTCTCGGCAATACCCTGGCCGCTGCCTGCAAAAACTCAGAAACAAAAAGCAGCCGTCGTCCGGGCAATGGCCTCAATCAACCATATACAAAACCGCGATTTCCTCAAAACCGACGCCACGCTCGGAATTGCACACACCGGCAGAATTGACGTCAATTTCTTCAGGGCAGTGGCCTTATACAACCCGGCACGTCTCGCCGAAGTGATGACCCATCCCGGCTTCCTCGACGGCCTCGACCCGCAACAAACCAGGCTTGTCAATCAGCGAAAAGTTGAGCTTGACGCCCTGTGCAGCGAGAAAACAAGGCGATATTTCGACGATGCAGGAATAAACCTGGTGAATTATGGACAAATATGAAAAGGCCCGTATTGATTGTTCAATAGTAGTGCCGCTCTACAATGAAGAACTCGCAGTCAGCGAGCTTTATCGGCGGTTGACTGATACCATGAAAAAAACGGGCCTGACTTATGAGATTATCCTTGTCGACGACGGCAGTACCGACAAGACTTTGGACCTGACAAAAGATATCGCCGAGAAAGACGCTGCGGTCACACTTGTCGAACTTCGCCGCAATTTCGGACAGACGCCGGCACTGGCCGCAGGCTTTGACCTTGCGAAAGGCCGCATAATCGTATCAATGGACGGCGACCTCCAGCACAGCCCAGAAGAGATACCCGATTTTCTCGAAAAAATTAACCAAGGATACGACGTCGTCAGCGGATGGCGAAGCAGACGTGTCGACAATATGATACTCAGACGAATACCATCAAGGGTCGCAAACTGGCTCGCTGCAAAAATCAGCGGAGTCGATATCCACGATTTTGGTACCACCTTCAAGGCCTACAAATGTGAAGTGATTGAGCAATTGAATCTTTATGGGGAAATGCACAGATTTATACCCGCACTGCTGTCGCAAAGCGGTGTTAATATCGTCGAAATACCAATAACGAACATTGTCCGTTCCCGGGGGGCGAGCAACTATGGAATCGCCAGAACCTTCAGGGTCGTCTTTGATTTGATAACATTGAAGTTCCTTCTCGGATATATCAGCCGCCCCCTGCACTTTTTCGGCAGGGCCGCTTTGTACTGTATCCTCGCTGCCGCCCTGATGAATGCTTATATCCTCTATGATAAGATTGTCTATAATGTGCCCATTATGGTCGCACATGGACCAATGGCCGGACTGGCGGCGGTGCTCCTGCCCGTCGGCCTGACTCTAATCTCAACCGGACTTATAGGCGAAATGATAAGCAGAGTCTATTTCGAGTCCACAAATGCGAAAATATATTACGTGCGAAAAATCCATAAAACCAAAAACCCGCGGCGTGACTGAAAAATGAAAACAAAAAAACGCTCACCAGCCGGCTTGCTGACTATCTTGCTGATAGTCCTTGCCGTAATACTGATGGTCAGACATTTTCATATCAAAGCATTTTACATCGTAAAACCAGGCGTGCTGTACACCAGCGGCCAGCCCAGAGGAATGGACTACTTCCGCCTGCTTTACAGGTATCACATCGCAACTATCGTAAGTGTACGCCCGGCCTCCGAACACAGAGAGGAAAATTGGCGCAGCGAAGAAATAACCTGGGCAAGAGACAACGGCGTCCGCTACATCGAGCTTGCTGTCGAAAAGGGCCGCTCGTTCCCAAATGAACAAATCCAGGCCCAATTCCTTGACCTGATGGCCAATAAGGACTATCTGCCGGTCCTTCTGCACGGCCAGGGAAAAGACAAAAGAGTTGCTGCCCTCACTGCTGCCTGGCTTAGAAAAAGTCAGGGTTGCACCGTCGAACAAGCAGTCAAAGTCGCTGAAGAAATCATCAAGGGCCGAAAGCTCAGTGAGCCCGAAAAAAAGTTCCTTCGGGAACTGGCCGAGTTAATATGAATGTGACCTTATGCACTTCTGCATCTTGCTTCCGGCGCCGACATTGCTATGCACGCAACTGGTCCAAAGCTGCCGCTAAATGGATGATAGTAAACTGGAGCATTCTGCAGTGACCGAAAAAAAGTCACAGAGCAACGTAAAATCCAAATCCACACGCCGCCGAATATATCCCGTGTTCCTTTGCATCCTGCTGGTCGGAGGCGGAATCTGGCTGTGGAAGGAAGTAATCGAGGACCGCGTTATTCCCAAAAGATTCGGTGTTGTACACCAAGGCTTGATTTATCGCTCCGGCCGTATCTCCGCTACCCTCATTAAGAAAACTCTCGTCAAACATAATATCCGTGTGATTGTGGACCTTACCCACGATGAGCCTGAAAACGCCGACCAGCAGGTGGAAAAACGCGCCGCCGCAGAGCTGAATATCAAAAGGCTCGTATTTCCCTTGAAGGGCGACGGCACCGGTGACATTAACAACTACGCAAAAGCAATCGCTGCCATAGTCGAAGCAAAGCGAAATAATACGCCGGTCCTGGTTCATTGTGCTGCCGGCGCACAAAGAACAGGCGGCGTTATTGCCGCCTACCGATTATTAGTCGAGCGAAAGAGCTGCTCTTTTGTGCTCGAGGAGCTTGCCGATTATAACTGGGACCCGGAAGATGACACCATCCTTCTGGACTATCTTAATAACCACATGGCCGAGCTGGCGCGCTTAATCAAGCAGGAGAGAGTTATTGACGAGGTACCTTCGCCGCTTCCCAAATTACACGTAAAGAACAAGCGCTGACGTTCACAATTCTCGCAGAGGTAGTCGCATAGGTTTCATTCAAGGTGTACCAATCTGTACTCTCCTTTGATGTCGTCGGAAAACTTGTGGAGCACCTGTATAGAACGGGATGAAATATCAGCCTCATCTTTCAACATTTGCAGATACTCGTCCTCCAACAGCAGATACCGCACGTTACTGTCCACTTCGTCGGGAGTAAGCGCATACCGCAAAGGAGGGCGAACGTAAAACAGGAACGCCTGGTATCCAGGCCTATAGACATACACCGTCTCTCCCGCCGGAACCATCTTGTTTACCACTTGTGCTGCCGGTCGGCGCCTTTGGTGCTCCTTAATAATCGGTACGCCAAAGACGGCGTATTGCAGCATAACAACCATCGTTAATATCGCCGTGACCGCCGAAAGCCTCACCACGTTGTTGACCAAAAGACGCCCGCGAAGAATAATGACGGCCGTGCAGACTGTCACCGCCGAAACAATAATCGCCCCAGCCCCCCTCGTTACAACGATTAGGCCTGCAATTGCCGACAAACATGAGACAAAAAAACATCCCAACAATACGTTCCTCCACACGCGGTCCGTCCTAACGAATCCGCTGTGAAGTGATAATACCCATCCCAGCAAGATGCTCGCCAAAGCAAGGGCAGGAAGCGAATAACGGGACTGCCCGGCAGGCATCAGATTGATTAGTATGAAACTTATTATCAAACCAAGGCGGCAGCCTTTGAATAAGGCGGTATGCTGCTGCTCCACGCGCGACGTCAGTCTTTTTTGGAATAGCGCAGGCACGAAAATAAGCCACGGCAGGAAATTGCCGAACGCCCGCACAATCGTCAAGCCGTATCGTGCCAAATCCAGCTTTTCCACGCTGTGTATCAACACCTCAGACGTTATCTGGGCGGTCATTCTTGAGCCTTCGGTCCGCTGATACGCCAGATAAGCCCAGCCCAGGCTCATAACTAAAATAATACTTACCCCCAGGATGTGCTGAATAGAAAACAAGGCCCTGAATCTCTTGCAGTATACCAATGTTGCTGTAACCGCACCGTAGAAGAATAGTAAAATAAACGGCCCCTTTACGAGCATCCCGAAACCAAGCACCAGGGAAGGCACTATCCACAAAGACCACTTCGAACCATTGCTGGACCAGACGCTTAACCACCAAAGCGTCGCTATCCCGGTAAGCGATACGTAAACAGCTTCTATCTCTATCAACCGGCCTTTTTCCACCATGCTTATATTGGTCAAAAAAATAATTGCCGATATCAACCTACCGGAAAGACTCAGCCATCCACAAGGCGCCCAGACCAATAGCGATACGAACAATAAAACAGAAAGTACCGACGGCAGCCGCGCAGCTAATTCCGAATGCGACCCCGTAACCCAAAATGAAATTGCAACCAGCCAGTTAATCCCGGGCGGTTTGTTGTAGTAGTCCTCGCCGCCTACAGAAGGTACTATCCAGTTGCCGGTCTCCAGCATCGTTACCGCCGGAAGAACACGCCTGCCTTCCTCGCCCTTAAATTCCGGGCTTCCAAGAGAAGGCAGATAAATCCCCGCCCAAAGCAGAAAAACTATTACAAAAACCTTCCAGCGAGTAAGTGTCAGGTTCATCCGTCTAAACCTCCCGAACCAGCGGCCCCTGCTCAGTTCGAGTCGCCGCCGCGTTCCTTGCTACGCCTGGTTGCTATGCTTATAAATCAAGTGAAGGTTGCGTAAGTATATGAGCGTATTCAGCGAAAATGCCAGCATAAAAATCGGGTTTTTTATGTGAACCGAATAGCTCAATAATACTAAACTGCCCGCCAGCGACATGAACCAAAAAGCCACCGGAATATGAGACTTCTTCTTGTACTCGCTGGCTATCCACTGAACGATAAACCGACCGCCGAATATGGCCTGACCCACCAGCGCCGTCGTCGCCCAGACAGGGTCGCCGACTATCTGTTCCATTACCGCTGTTTTAAAAAACTCAATCGCTGAATCGAGCATACTCTTGCCTCCAGTTTGCCCTCCCTCGTACTATTTTATCAGCTTTAGGATTTCATCGAGGTCATTGGGAGCTTCTATGGGCCGATTGCTGAATTGGCCCTGTCCGTCCTTATGGTAGCTTACCGTGACATTCGGGTCTTTCAGTGGATGCCCCGTCAGCACGCACGCAACACGCTCGTCCGAACCTATAACGCCTTCAGCCACAAGGTGCTTCAGACCGGCAATCGACGCCGCCGAGGCCGGCTCACACCCCAGCCCGTATTTGCCCACAATCGCCTTCGCATCGCAAATAGCCTCGTCCGTTACCGCACGAACAATACCGTCGCAAATGTCGATTGTCCGAAGGCATTTTTTCAGGTTCACAGGCCGGGAAATCTCTATCGCAGAGGCGCAAGTGTGCGGCGAAAAACCCCGCGCCGTCAGGTCAGCGTAGTAATCGTCAATGATTTTCTGCTCGACACGACCGCCGTTCCACGCAAGTTTCTTGTTGTTGACCAAATCCGTCAGCGTATCGGCGCCCGTCGCGTTGATTATCGCTATTCTGGGTACCTTTGCAATCAAACCAAGCCCTCTAAGCTCGTCGAATGCCTTGCCGAACGCGCTGGAATTGCCCAGGTTGCCGCCCGGAACCACAATCCAGTCCGGCACAGACCAGCCCATCTGCTCGACAATCCGATACATTATCGTCTTTTGACCCTCCAGCCGAAATGGATTCAGAGAATTGAGCAGATACAACCCGAGTCTCGTGCACACGCCCTGAACCTGCCGCATGCAGTCGTCGAAATCGCCGCGTATCTGGATGGTCTGCGCCCCGTAATCCATCGCCTGGCTCAGCTTGCCGAACGCAATCCGACCGGAACCGATAAAGACCGTACTCTTCAGCCCGCATCTGTGCGCGTACAGCGACATCGACGCCGACGTATTGCCCGTTGAGGCGCAAGCACAGGAACCGGCGCCGACCATCTTTGCATGGCTGAACGCCGCCGTCATCCCGTTGTCTTTGAAAGACCCCGAAGGATTCAGACCCTCGTACTGCAAAAATAAACGCCCAGGCCGCATACCGGCATACTCACCAACCTTGCTATTCTCCTCCAGAATCGTCTGGCCTTCGCCTATGCTCACCTTGTATTTGTCCTGGCAAAATGACAGAAGCTCCCGGAACCGCCACACCCCCGAAAAGTCAAGCCGTTCGTCCCGGCCGGCCCACCGCTTCGAAAAGTCACTCAGCTTAGCCGGAACCGGAAGCTTCTCCCAGTCATAACGGATATCAAGCAGCTCACCGCACTTGGGACACTTAAAAAAACTCTGACCGCAGTCAAACTCCGCCCCGCAGTCCGGATTTATGCACTTCTGGTAAGCCGCATCGCTTATGTTCATAACAATAACTCCAAACTGCCATCGCAAAAACCGACGCCCCGGCCAAAACCTCTTGCCGCCCGCATTATAAACTAAGACACTCCGCCGTGCAATTCGTCATCCGGACTTCACCCCCACAAAAACCACCTACACCCCTTGCCGCTTACCTCGTCCTGCGCCTCAACATCACAGCCCCAAAAACCAGCCTCTATCGCAACATACCTTACGCGGACCACCCTCACTGCCCGCTCTGCCTGTCATACTTTGCCTTTATCAGCGCATTGAGAGCCTGACGCGCCCTTCGGTGTCCCGGCTCCAGCCTGAGAGCCGTCTGGTAGGCATCAATCGCTTCGTCTATTCGCCCTTGCCGGTGAAGACACCAGCCCCATTTGAAGTAAATATCTGCGTCGGCTGGAGCCATCCGAAGCGCAGCTTTGAACTTCTTCGTTGCCTTGTCGAATTCGCCAAGACTCGCAAGGGCGCCCGCCAGATTGCTCAGGGTATCGGCCTGATTCGGCCTCAACCTCAGCGATGCCTCGAAGTGCTCGATAGCCTCGGCCATCCGGTCCTCCGTCCCCAGTACAATCCCGAAACGGCTGTGCGTACCTGCGTCATAAGGATTAAGCGCTACCGCCTTGTTGTAATTTTCAATCGCCTTGTCAACCTGGTTCAGCTTGAAAAGTGCCGTGCCCAGATTATCGTACGCCGTAGCCTTGTATGGGTCCAGCTCAATCGCCTTGCGATAATAATCAGCGGCCTTATTGAACTTGCCCTCCTGGAAAAGCACTATCCCAAGCCCCTCGTATAAGCCCGCGTCTTTCGGAAAAACCGCCAGCGACTTTATGTAGTGAGCACTGGCTTCGTTGAGACGGCCCTCTCCTGTCAGAAGCAGCCCCAGATTCTGATACGCCTCCAGATAATCCGGCCTCAAAGCGATTGCCTTGCGGTATGCCTGCGCTGCCCGGCCTGTCATTCCGCGGTCCTGGAGATACCCGCCCACCACATACTGAAGCTCCGATTCGTAGTCAATATTCCTTTCAGAGTAGAACGGCCCGCCCATACTGCACAGAATACCTGCCGCCACGCATAAGAGGCACCCGCCCGTCAAATTAGACCACTGCCTGCCGCGAGCCAGCTCGATGATTCTTACCAGACCGCCGGCCGCCACAATGCACATCGGTATGATAACGCCGGCGCGATAACGTGCTTCCACGTGCGTCAGTATCACCGATGCAGAATAAAAAACCACAAACAGCAGCAATGGTGCAGGTATCTTCTTCCAATACGCAGCAATTCCCAAAAGACTCAACGGCAGCAAAACCCCGAAAGGAAACCCGAATCCGCCCACCTTCCACACCAGAAAACCGAGCAGTGCAGACCACCTGCGGAACATATATATGTCTATGTGTCCCGGCATCTCCCGCGAACTGCCAAATTCCACACACTTGCGCCCCAGGGCCTTGATAAAGCGCCCCGGCTGCTGCCACGCATACCTCAACGTCTCACTGTAATAAAAACGCTCTCTTTGCTTTGGTGTAATGAAACCTCGCCGCAGCGGAAGTTCCACGACTCTCTTCCACTCCAGCCCCGGCCGCAGCGCAACGGCCTCAAAGTCCGGATTGTTGCCTATATACGCATTAAGACCGCTCGTGCCGGGTAGAAAACTGAACCGCCCCGTCACCTGCCGGTTCTTGACCGCAACCGGCGCCGCAACCACGCAAAACCCGCATAAAATCAGCAGCGCACCTTTTACAAACTTCCTGCCGAATGATTCCTGCCGAATGCACACCACCGCCAGCCACACCCCTGCCGCCAGCAAAAACGGGATGAAATTAGGCCGCGTAATAACGCTCAAAGCCGAACACAACCCCAGAACAAAACAAAGCCTCAAGCTTCGCTTCTCAACTGTCTTGAGAAAAAGCAATATAAGCGCCGCCGCCCAGAACGCCGACCAGCCCGCCGACAACAGTTCCGCCTCGAAGAAAATCAACGGGCCGTAAACCGCCGCCATCAATCCAGCCAATACCCCTGCCGCTCGACCGAAAATCCTTTTGCCAAGGCAGTACGTAATTACGCACGTGGCCGAGCCCAGCACGACCTGGATGACCTTCGCCCAGACGATAGAACAATTGCTGAAAAAATACACCACCGACAAAAAGAAAGGATAAAAAAACTGCTGCCAGAAAAAACCGCGTGTTATCGTGCCTCCCTCGACCGCTTCACGCGCCGTAAGGTCATAAGTAGCCGAATCAACCACCGGTGCGCGGAAAGTCGGATTATCGCTGCTGTCATAGAGATATACTACTCGCACAAAAAACGCGCAGCCAAATACAAGCACACCCAGCCAAATCCCCGCCCGGCTTTGCGTTGCTCGCAGCCTGCTCATAAACAGTATCCCAAGCCCCCTGACCGGCGTCTTTCTCCGAATTTAACGGCGCCAACGCTTGTCTTTACCATACCGCCGCGAAATTCGCAAGTACCTGCGCCAGCTCCAGTTGCAGATTTGCCCCGCACCCAGGAGCTCTTTCCTCGGATTTTTTACACGGATTTTACTTTGTAGACGACAAGTATATCGCTGATAATAAATTCTCCCGGTGCAGAATGGCAACCAGTCTGGCTGAGTTTTTGATAAAAAGGGTAATGCATAATCTTGGGAGATTCTTGTTATGGAAACGATTAAAAAAATTGCAATCGCCGCCGTTGTGGTTGCCGTGATGCTTGCTGTTGAATCTCTTTCTCACCCCGCCCAGGCGAGCGAAACCCAGGCACAGCAAAAGCTCCAGCAGGTCGCACTTTTCAAAAACGGCCTTGCCTTTTTCGTCTCCGAGGCCGCCGTGCCGGAAAACAAAACGGAGTTTTATGTCATACCCTCCGCAGCCGCTTCACATGGAACCTTCTGGGTCGCATATCCCGAAAAACTCAAATTAAACAGCTTGGTCGTCAAACAAACAGAGATTGAGGAGTTTATTGACGCAATAAATGTCGCAGAACTGCTCAGAGCAAACGTCGGAAAAACAGTCAAACTGTATTTTCCAGACCCCGATGAGCCGACCATTGAAGGAAAAATATTGTATTTCGCTCAGGACCGGCAAACCCCCAAACCCGAGCCTTACGCACCCGGAGGCTTAGGCACAGTCGCCGGCAATTACAGAGGTTATGATTACGGGTCGCGACTCGCAATAATTGACACCCCTAACGGACAGGTTGGTGTAAACCCTGACATAATCAGGCGCGTGGATTTTCCGAACGGTACGCCGGCGAGAGCCTTTGCAAAAAAGAAAGATTCGATGCGGCTCGATATAAAATTGGCCGAACCTGCCCATAACCAGAAGTTGTTCGTAAGCTATCTCGCCAAGGGAATTACCTGGGCGCCCAGCTATGTCATCGATATTAGCAAGCCGGATAAGGCTGAGATTTCGGCAAAAGCCGCCGTCATAAACGAGGTGTGCGACCTCGAGGGTGTTACCCTCCAGCTTGTCACGGGATTTCCACATCTGCAGTTTGCTGACATCGTCAGCCCGCTCGCCTTGAAGGAGAATCTCGCCCAGTTTCTCCAGTCTCTTATCAGGGGCCAGAGTGAGCGGGGCCTGGAAGACGCCGCCGTCACCTTCAACGTCGCCTCCCAGGGTGGAGGCTGGGGCCCGCGGGAAAGGCCGGCAGCTATGCCCGCTTACGGCGCCGCCGAGGCTGGAAAGGTCGCTGAAGACCTGTTTTTCTACCCAATCGACAATGTCCAGCTTGAAAAAGGACAAGTCGCTTATTTGCCGCTATTCACGGAAACCGTACCATACAAGCATATCTACCAGTGGGAAATACGCGATTACGTTAACCAGGAGGACCGCTATCGTCGTGAGCAGCAGCGCGACTCCGAAGAGCAGGTCTGGCACAGCATTCGATTGGAAAATGTCTCGAAACTGCCCTGGACGACAGCGCCCGCCCAAACACTAAAAGACGACCTCATTCTCGGACAGGATACATTGAAGTTTACTCCCGTACAGGGCAAAACCACCGTCCGGATTACCCAGGCTGTTAGCGTCTCGGCTGAGCAGACCGAATTCGAACTCGACAGAAAACGCGACGCCCTCACAATGTACGGCAACCATTTCGATTTGATTACCGTACAGGGCAAACTCTCCGTAACGAACTTGCTCCAAAAAGCAATTACACTCGAGATTACAAAGACGCTTTCAGGCGAGGTCAAGTCTTCGCAGCCCGAAGCAAAAATCGAAAAAATGGCACAGGGACTCCGCCGAATGAACACAATGGCAAAGCTTACCTGGACAATTGAACTGAAAACCGATGAGCACAAGGAAATAGAATACACCTATGACGTATATGTCCGCCGGTAAATAATCCCCGCCGCGAACGAAATTATTTTCCCTTGTCAATAAGTCCAGCCGACGCGGCACAAACAGCCGGTAAAGACTTCAAGCGACCACAGCCAACAAAAAAGCCAGCACCGACCAGCCGACCCCTCACCCCTGCGTCCGCTGATTTCTGCACTTTGCGCACATTCTCCAAACACCGTGCCGCTTGACGTTTCTCAAGACCCGCACGAAACACCAGGGAATACTTGTAATTTTGCGAGTGATTTGATAACGTATGCCCATAAGGAGACCTGCTATATATCAAGGACAAGGCCAACCCCTTCGTATCTCGGGCCGGTAAGATTATGGAATTTAGAACGCCCGGCAAAAAGAAGTGCGGTTTTCAACTCCGGGGCAAGGACAATTTCGACCGGGCGATGGAGAGGATTTACGTCTGGTACGAGCAGGAGATTATCGACCGGGCGCCTCTTCGTTTTACTGCTTTGCCTGGCGGCGGATGAAGAGGTCCAGCCCGACATCATCAAGCGTGTTGAAAAGTGGTAGTAGTTCAAACTGACAGAACCGCCAGTTTGATATTAAAATCCAAAAGTAGAAATCAAAATGACCGTTGAAGCTTTCGGCTGGGACCGTTGATTATTCTTTTCCTTGAGCATGAGTTGACTTATTATACGTTGTAGGCCTATGGCTAAAGCAAGCTCGCTTGAGTTTTCAAATATCAGCAAGGACTTTCCCGGGGTACGGGCGCTCGACGAGGTGAGTTTCACGGCCTCCGCTTCGAGTGTTCACGGTCTCATTGGTGAGAACGGTGCGGGCAAGAGTACGCTGCTCAAAATTCTGGGTGGCATATATCCTGCCAGTTCGGGAACGGTTAAGCTTGACGGCTCGCCTCGGTGGTTCGAGAACACCCAACAGGCGTTTGACGCGGGGATTTCGCTCATCCACCAGGAGCTTCAGCTTGTAGATGAGATGACGGTCGAGGAGAATCTCTTTCTCGGTCACATGCCGAGAAGGTTTGGTATTATTCACAAACGGCTGCTCAGGCGAAAGGCTCTTGAGCAGCTCGAGGTCATAGGCGAGGATATTTCCCCTTCGGTCAAGATACGCGACCTTTCGATAGCTAAACGCCAGATGGTCGAGATCGCCAAGGCACTTTCGCGTGGTTCCAACATAATCGCGTTCGACGAGCCGACAAGCAGTCTAACCGAGATGGAGACGAAAAGGCTCTTTGCTATCATCAACGGTCTCAAGCAAGGCGGTGTGGTCGTTATCTATGTTTCGCATCGCATGGAGGAGGTGCTGAGGATATGCGACGCTGTCACGATATTGCGGGACGGCAAGTGTGTCGATACTGTTGAAGTCAGGCCGGGCCTTGAAAAGGACGAACTTATCAAAAAAATGGTCGGCCGCGAGATATCGGATATATACGATTACCGCCCAAGGGACATTGGCGAGGCTGCCCTGGAGGTAAAAGGTCTCTGTGGCCGCGGTGTAACTCGCCCTGTTGACCTAAGTGTTCGTGCCGGCGAGATCGTCGGTTTGTTCGGGCTTGTCGGGGCGGGGCGGACCGAACTTATGAAACTCATCTACGGGGCGGTGAAAAAGAGCAGCGGCACTGTCAGGGTCATGGGGCGCCAGGTGGATATAAACACCCCCGCAGATGCGATAAACTGCGGCATTACTTTCTGCCCGGAAGACCGCAAAGCCGAAGGACTCGTAGCTATCCAATCGGTTAAGGACAACGTAAACATCAGCGCCCGTCGGCTCCACACGAAAATGAAATGCCTGGTAGATAATAAATGGGAGCTTACCAACGCAGAGCAAATGTCTCGGAGGCTGGCTGTCAAGACGCCATCGGTATATCAGCAGGTGAAGAACCTCTCCGGCGGTAATCAGCAGAAGGTGATTCTTGCCAGGTGGCTTTGCGAAGATATCAGCGTAATGCTTCTGGATGAGCCAACCAGGGGCATAGACGTCGGCGCAAAGAACGAGATATATGGTATATTATTCGGCCTGGCCAGGCAGGGCAAGGCCGTGCTCGTCGCGTCAAGCGAGATGCAGGAGATGCTCGGTATTTGCGACAGGGTCCTCGTGGTCAGGCAGGGCGGTATTGTCGCATCGGTTAACCGTGAAGATGCGACCGAGGAGAATCTGTTGAAGCTTGCGTTGCCGGTTTCATAAAGATAACGGGTCAGGAACGAAGCCTATGAAAAGAAATAACCTGTTTGGCGACGTCACGGGCATGGCGTTGGTTTTTGCAATGCTGTTCATTCTTGCGTCGGTGTTTGTACCGAACTTTTTCACGATAAAAAATTTCGCCGGTCTCGCGCTTTCCGTTTCGATGGTTGGAATGGTGGCCTGTACCATGCTTTTTGTGCTGGCGTCTAAGGAACTTGACCTTTCCGCTGAATCGGTGGTCGCGTTGGCGGGGGTGTTGGCTGCGGTCGTGATGAGGGAGACCTCCAGCGTAAAACTCGGCATAGCGGCAGGGGTTTTGGCAGGCGGGGCGGTTGGTGTCTTTAACGGCATTGCTGTTTCAAAGTTCAAGATAAACGCGCTGATAGCGACATTGGCTACAATGATGATAGTCAGGGGATTGGGTTTTATCGTCTCAGACGGTAAGGCCGTCGGAATCGTACAGGAAGGTTTCTTCAAGTTGGGAAATTCATCGCTGCTGCGCGTACCGACTCCTGTTTTCATCACCGCCGTGTGCTTTATAGCCAGCGCGTTCTTGCTGCGGAACACGGTCTTCGGCAAGAACATACTGGCGATAGGCGGAAACGAGGAGGCATCCAGGCTGGCGGGTATCAATGTCGATAATATCAAAATCGCCGCCTTCGCTCTGCAGGGATTGATGGCTGGCTTTGCCGGTGTCATCCTCGCATCGAGGTTCACCAGCGGCCAGCCTAATACTTCCCAAGGTTTTTCCCTCCAGGTAATATCGGCGTGTGTGCTCGGCGGTGTGTCACTAACCGGAGGTACCGGTTCAGTGCTCGGTGTCATAGTCGGAGTGCTCATCCTGGGGACCGTCGAGAACACGATGGGCCTTCTGAACGTGCCCGTGTTCTATCAGAAAGTGGTTTACGGCGCGACGCTGCTCGGCGCGGTCCTTTTTGACCAGTACAAGCACAGGCAGACCCTTCGCACGGCAGATGCAGCCGGTCCATCCAGGCTCTGGCTGCGCACCGCAGCGGTGGCAATAATTGGTGCCGTCGTCATCTTCGGTCTTGTCACCAGGTTTAAACATCACGGTACAACCGCCCAGGAAAAGGTCAAGATAGGATTCCTCGTCAAGATGCCCGAGGAAATGTGGTTCCAGAACGAGACCGAATACGCAAAAGAGTGTGCTGCCGATTATGGTTTCGAGCTTATCGCTATCGGCACACCGGACGGCGAAAAGGTACTCACTGCCATCGATTCGCTCGCGGCCAATGGTGCCAAGGGTTTTGTGATTTGTACCCCGGACGTTCGCCTCGGACCTGCCATTTATTCAAGGGCGCTACAGCATGACATGAAGGTCCTCGCCGTCGATGACCAGTTCGTCGCAGCAGACGGCACATTCATGCAAGAGGTGCCTTTCATGGGCTGCGCGGCATGGGACATCGGGCGAACCGTCGCCAAAGAGTTGTACAAGGAGTTCAAAAACAGGGCCTGGAATATCGAGGAAACGGCTGCCTGCGGCGTCACCTTTGACGAGCTCGATTGCGTCAAGCAGAGAACCGACGCCACGGTAAGCACCCTTCTCGAACTTGGTTTTCCAGAAGACAGAATCTATCGAATCGGCGAAAAGACCACCGACATCCCGGGGGCCTTTGACGTTGCTAATATTGTTCTGGCACAGCACCCCGAGGTTAAGCGATGGCTTGTTTTCTCCGTCAATGACGAGGGTGTTCTCGGAGCGGTCAGGGCCATGGAGGGAAGGGGGTTCGACGCGGATTCCGTCATTGGAATAGGTATAGGAGCGGGCGTTGGCTTCACGGAGTTCGAAAAGCAAAAACCAACCGGCTTTTTCGGCACGGTCGTCATGAACAACCGCCGGCATGGCTACGAAACCACCGAACTGCTCTATAAATGGGTCACCCAAGGCCGCCAGCCTCCCAGCCAGACCAAAACCCCCGGCTTCATGACAACCCGCGATACTTACAAGCAAGTTATGAAAGAACTCGGCATGGGAAACCTTGTTCAGTGAAAAAACGCTCACCGCCTCGTCAGTCCTGTGGCGGCCAGCAGCAGTCCGGCGTGCTCCCACAGCCGCAATCACAATCCGCTGGAGGAGTGCCGGCGAAGTTGTCCCTGAACTCGGGCCAGTCGGTCGTATCCACGTCACCGTCCCGGTCGTAATCGGCACAGGGATTGTACGGCCCGGCCCCGTCGTTCCAGTCGTCCCAGTAGTTCGTGTAGAATGCATCCCTGAACGCGGGCCAGTCCGCCGTATCGACGTCCCCGTCGCAGTCGGCGTCGGCGTGACACTGAGTAAGGCAGTTCCAGCACGGCGGAACGTAACAGGAAAGGGCAAGGCTGTGCCCCCCTCCTGCGGCGATCGCCACGTAATCGTTTCCGGAAGGAGGCGTCGCCTGGCCGAAATCATCATCTCCCCAGCCAACGATAGAGCCGTCGGACTTTAAAGCAATGCTGTGCGCCTCTCCTGCGGCGATGGCCACGTAATCGTTTCCAGCGGGAGGCGTTGCCTGGCCGTAATCATCCCATCCCCAGCCCACGACAGAGCCGTCGGACTTCAAGGCAAGACTGTGATACCCTCCTGCGGCGATGGCCGTGTAATCGTTTCCGTCAGGAGAGCTCGCCTGGCCGCAATCATTGTCTCCCCAGCCCACGATAGAGCCGTCAGACTTTAAGGCAAGACTGTGCCACGCACCTGCGGCGACGGCCGCGTAATCGTTTCCGTCAGGAGGCGTCGCCTGGCCGTACCAATCGGCTCCCCAGGCCACTATAGAGCCGTCGGACTTTAAGGCAAGACTGTGAAGACCTCCTGTGGCGATGGCCACATAATCGTTTCCGTCAGGAGGCGTCGCCTGGTTGTAATCATCTCTTCCCCAGGCCACGATAGAGCCGTCAGACTTCAAGGCAAGACTGTGCCCGTAATGGCTGTGCTCCCCTCCTGCGGCGATTTCGACGTAGTCGTCCCCATCAGGAGGGGTCGCTTGGCCGTATTCATTGTCTCCCCAGCCCACGACAGAACCGTCGGACTTTAGGGCGAGACTGTGCCCCCCGGAGTACCCGCCTCCTGTGGCGATGGCCACGTAACCGTTTCCATAGGGAGGAGTCGTCGCCTGGCCCCAATCATCGTCTCCCCAGCCGACGATAGAGCCGTCGGACTTTAAGGCAAGATTGTGTTCGCAGCCTGCGGCAATGGCCTCGTAATCGTTTCCGTCGGGAGGCGTCGCCTGGGCGTAATAATCGGCCCCCCATCCCACGATAGAGCCGTCGGACTTTAAGGCAAGACCGTGCCAGTATCCTGCGGCGATGGCTGTGTAATCATTTCCGTCAGGAGGGCTCGCCTGGCCGTATTCATTGTTTCCCCAGCCGACGATAGAGCCGTCGGACTTCAAGGCAAGACTATACGCCCATCCCGCGGCGATGGCCGCGTAATTGTTCCCATCAGGAGGTGTCGCTTGGCCGGCCCAATCGTCTTCCCAGCCCACGATAGAGCCGTCCGATTTTAAGGCAAGACTGTGCCAGCCTCCTGCGGCGATGGCCACGTAATCGTTTCCGTCAGGAGGGCTCGCTGCGCCGGAACCATCGTATCCCCAGCCCACAATAGAGCCGTCGGACTTTAAGGCAAGACTGTGGCGCTCTCCTGCAGCGATGGCCATGTAATCGTTTCCGTCAGGAGGCTCGCCAAGACACATCCCCCAACACACGATGGAGCCGTCGGACTTTAAGGCAAGATTGTGCTGGGCTCCTGCGGCGATGGCCACGTAATCGTTTGCGTCAGGAAGCCCGCCAAGATATCTTCCCCAGCCCACGATAGAGCCGTCGGATTTTAAGGCAAGACTGTACGTTCCTCCTGCAGCGATGGCCTGAATGAAATCCCGGCCGTCGAAATGCTGGTCACCCCACGCGCAGACCGTCGCCGCCCGACCCGGCGAGAGCCACGACAAAAACGCTGCAAGGCCTACCAAAGCCGATACATACAGAAGAATCCGCCTTTTCATCGCAAAATCTCCCAAAACTAAGCTTTCAGATAAACCAAGCCTGCAAGGGGAGAAACAGTGAATCCCTCCCCCCTTAATATAGCTTAATTACATCCACGTCTGATAATATCACACATCATAGTGGTAATGCAAGAACTTTTTTAGAAGACTTTCCGAGAATTATTGAAGATTATTAGGGTCAGGCACCTTTCTTAACCCTTCACCGTCACCAGTTGCCATTCCCGCCAAATCCATCTTTCTGCAACGTGCAAATGCACACCTTACCCCTTACGGAATTACCGCCCAAGCCCGCCTCTAATTGTATTGCCCTGATTCTAACCAACCCCCGCCAAAAAGCAAGAAAATTTTACGAAAATCCCCAAAAATTCCCCTGTACCAACCTCCTACCCGCCTTGGCTGGCAGCCCCGAATCCGTATCTTTCGAACATTTGTAAATTTGAATTTCGAATTTATTTAGGATTTAGAACTTAGCATTTAGAATTTCTATCCCCGCGTTCCCCCCAACTAAAAACTGTCCTTCCCCCTCCCCGCACCATACATATCTCATTGATGACGCCCGGCAGGATAGTATATCTGGAGCGACGGTTTTACTGCCCGCATAACGGGTCGTACGGATTGCCACAACTGCTCCAGTCTTCAACCAGGTCGGATAAGTCGTAGAAATCGTCGGCGCTGCCGGTCCACCCCTCAGCCAGGATGCAAAAGTCAACAAAGTC
>Ga0210003_1000400_pt1 | contig 39479 bp, 36 predicted proteins | sample LantaG_FD_182804 | JGI IMG/M metagenome (GOLD analysis project Ga0210003, IMG submission 182804) | Deep subsurface microbial communities from Baltic Sea to uncover new lineages of life (NeLLi) - Landsort_02402 metaG (SPAdes) (version 2) | ecosystem: Environmental > Aquatic > Marine > Oceanic >...
GTTTGGGGGAAAATGTGGAGGGAAGGTGAACGCGACAACGAAGAGGAGAAAGAAAATCGAAAAAACCCGAGAACGAAAAAAAGAGAAAAAGGAAAAACAACCATCAACTCTCTCTCTCTTTCTCTCTTACCTTCGGGCCCCCTGCCGTAGCCGTACGCGGCCGTGGGAGGGTAGCCATAGGGGTTGTACGCGCCGCCTGCGGCCGGGCCCGCGCCGGGATAGCCTGAAAGAGAAGAAGACAGAAGAGAGGTGGAGGAGGGTGAGGAAGAAGGAAGGAAGGAAGGTCGAAGAAGTCGAGCAAAAAAAAAAAAAAAAAAAGTGGCAATTTCGATCTCGACCGAACCATCTCATCTCTTCTCTCCATCAAACTCACCTGGAGGCACCTGTGCCATTGTCTGTCGAGGGTCTCGGATGGTGTCTCTAGACTGCTGCGTTGTTTGATCGGATGAAAAAAGGGAGGGAGAGGCGTGAGTCTGGGTGGAAGAATGGGGAACAAGAGATCGGCGAGAGAGAGGGGGTGACCGGACTGCAGTTTGCATGGTTTTGATGGGAAGAAGAGGAGGCGCGTTCTCTTTCTGCATCGCTCTTTATCCATCCACTGATCCTACGGCGACGCAGGCACGACACACCTGTGTACGCTTGCGATGCGAACGAGCGAAAAGAAGGCGAGCTGGTGGTGCTGTTTCTGCTTCGAAGAGAAGCAGTTTTTTCGGCAATGGGGCAAAGTCGAAGAAGACGTCGAAGGAGTGAGAAAAAGATGCCCGTTGAAAAAATTTCCCCACTTTTTTTTTCCTTTATCTTTTTCTCCGCTCCTCGTTGAACGCTCTCTCTTTCAAGGCGCTTGCTGGTTTTTCTATATCTGAGAGGAAAAGAGTGCTCTCGCACTCTCGTGCTGCTCCCGAAGAGAGGCCATCGTTTTAACAGCAGGGAGAGAAAGCAAGAGAGAAAAAGACAAATAAGAGCATTTTGATCGGCACGATTTCTCCTTCTCTCGATCGACTGATTCTTCTCCTTTCCACTTCTCGGTCTTCAGCGCATTCTCAGCGATGGTCAAGCTCGTGCGGTACGTGAAAGATGAGAACGGGTGTCGTGGAGCTAAGATCGATGCAGAAGGGCCGCGTTTCCTATCGAAATTCCAAGCGCGGATGTCGTTTTTTCTTCTTCTCTGCTGCTGCTGCCGCCGCCGCCTCTCTTTGCGATCGTTCGACCTCGACCTCGACCTCGACCTCGACCTCGACCTCGACCTCCTCCTCCTTTCTCTTCCTCACCTCCCTCTTTCCCTTCCTTCAAAAAAAAAACAGCTTCCTCTCCAAGCTTGTCCACGAGACGGTCCAGGTCGAGCTCAAGAACGGCTCCGTCGTCCAGGGGACCGTCGTGGGAGTCGACGGCGCGATGAACACCCACCTCAAGAGCGTCAAGCTGGTCCCCAAGGGCAGGCCGGCCCAGGCCCTGGACTCGTTGTCGCTGCGAGGGTCGCAGGTGCGGTGCGTGATACTGCCGGACTCGCTCAACCTGGACACGCTGCTGGTCGACCTGGACGCCCCGCGGTCGAGACCCGCCAAGGGAGGGCCCGGTGGGGGAGGCGGCGGCGGTGGAGGTAAGAAGTTTTTTTTTTCTTTTTCGATTCGTTTTCTTTTCGTGCCTTTGTTTTCGCTCACTGAATCTTTCTCTCTCTCCCTCTTTCTTGAAACAATCTATACAATCTCAACAGCTGCTCGCGGCCGCGGGCGCGGCCGGGGACGGGGGCGCGGGAGGGGCCGGTGAGAGACGGGGTCGGAGGAGGCGAAGACAGAGAAGAAGAGGAAAGAAAGAAACAGCCAAAAACACCTCTCGAGCTCTCTCTCTCTCTCGGTCTTCTCTCCGCCTTGTCGCCGTTCTCTCTCTCTCTTTTCGTTTGACCACTTCTCCAATTGTAATGTCGCTTCAAAGAAACACACACACACTCCCTTTTTCGTAGTTGAAAACGCGTGCTCGTGGCTGGGGCTCGAGGAAGTCTCTCTCGACCCTCTTCTTCTTCTTCTCGCTCGCCACCTCACACTCTTTTTCACTTTTCCCCTTTTTTCTCCTTTTCTTCAACTTTCTCTCTTTCTTTTCAAACGATTTATGCTCTCAACCTTCGCGCGCAGACTCTCGTCCGTTCCCCGAACTCCGTCGTCCTTCCCGTCGTCTCTCAGAGCTCCAGCCTTCAGGCAGCAGCACTTAAGATCCAGCCTCGCAGCAATGGCCTCCTCAGCAAGTGCGTTTGTTGAGATTGAAAAAACAAAGAAAGAAAAAAACAGACAAGGCAATCGATCGATCGATTGGAAGCCGTCGCCATTGTCTTCATGAGCAAGCCTTTGGGCGGCAGCGTTCCCAGCTTGCTTTTATTGACTTTCGCGGTCTGAGCCGTAGTGCGACATGAGGAGCCTGCGTCCGACTGGAGAGAAGAGGAAGTGGGGACTCGCTTCGTGTCGCCATTCGCTCGCGAAAAACAAGGCCAAGAAAAACGAAAAACATGGCGAACGGAGCTCTCTTAACGGCTTTCTCGACCTCAACCTTTTGATCTCATCGTTATTTCTCTCTCTCCCTCTTTCCTCAAAAACTCCAGTCACCAAGATCAAGGTCGCCAACCCTGTCGTCGACCTCGACGGCGACGAGATGACCCGGTGAGTAGAAAGCAGAAAGTGGTGGAGAAGAAGAAATGGAGAAAAGAAGGGAGAGAGAACAAGCGCCCTTCTCAGAAACCCACCTCTGAAAAAAAACGAACCCGAAAATGAAAAAAAAAACCCTCCAGCGTCATCTGGACCCAGATCAAGGAGAAGCTCATCCTCCCCTACCTCGACCTCACCATCGAGTACTACGACCTGGGGCTCCCGCACCGCGACGCCACCGACGACCAGGTGACGATCGACGCCGCCAACGCCATCCTGAAGCACGGCGTCGGCATCAAGTGCGCGACGATCACGCCCGACGAGGCGCGCGTCGAGGAGTTCAAGCTGAAGCAGATGTGGAAGTCGCCCAACGGGACGATCAGGAACATCCTGAACGGGACGGTGTTCCGGTAAGGAAGGATGGGGGACGAGGGAGGAGGAGGAAACGAGGAAGAACAAGCGGGCAAACAACAACAACACAAAGAAAAAAAACACTCACTTTCTTTCCTTCTTTCCCTCTCTCTTTTCCTTCCTCCAACCCACCCACCCCCTCCACAGCGAGCCCATCGTCATCTCCAACATCCCCCGCCTCGTTCCAGGATGGAAGAAGCCCATCGTGGTCGGCAGGCACGCCTACGGAGACCAGTACCGCTGCCAGGACATGGTCGTCACCGAACCGGGCACTCTGTCGCTGGTCTTCAAGCCCGCGGGGGGAGGCGAGGCCGTGGTCCAGGACGTGCACGAGTTTAAAGGGGACGCCTCGGCTGGTGTGGGCCTGGCGATGTTCAACACCGACTCTTCGATCCGAGGGTTTGCGAAATCGTGCTTCGAGTTCGCGCTGGCGAAAGAATGGCCGCTCTACCTATCGACCAAGAACACGATCCTGAAGAAATACGACGGCAGGTTCATGCAGATCTTCGAGGAGGTCCACCAGGAGTACAAAGATGCTTACAAGGCGAAGGGGATCTGGTACGAGCACAGGCTCATCGACGACATGGTCGCGCAGGCGCTCAAGGTGAGATGAGGAGAAGGAGAAGAGAAGGAGTTGGAAAGTTTTTTGTTTTTTTTTCATTCTTCATCTCTTTTCCTCTTCACCTCTTCTTCCCCCCAAAAAACCAACCCCACCACCACCAACCAACCCCAACAGTCCGACGGAGGCTTCGTCTGGGCCTGCAAGAACTACGACGGCGACGTCCAGTCCGACATCGTCGCCCAGGGCTACGGCTCTCTGGGCCTGATGACCTCGGTCCTGGTCACTCCCGACGGCAAGACCGTCGAGGCCGAGGCAGCGCACGGCACCGTGACCCGCCACTGGCGCGAGCACCAGAAGGGCAACCCGACCTCGACCAACCCGGTCGCCTCCATCTTCGCGTGGACCCGCGGGCTCGCGCACAGGGCCAAGCTCGACTCGAACGACGAGCTCAGGACTTTCTGCGACTCGCTCGAGGCGGCCGTGATCGAGACGATCGAGGCCGGAGCGATGACCAAGGACCTGGCCATCTGCGTGCACGGCACGACCAAGGTTACGCCCGACCAGTACCTGACGACGACGCCCTTCATGGACGCGGTAGCGGGAACGCTGGCGAAGAAGCTGGCGAGCGCTTCGAGATGATGATGGCGATGGTGATGAGTGCGTGAGAGCGTTTCGGGTTTTTTTTGAAAGAGAGAGAGATAAAAGAGAACAACAACAACAAAAGAGAGGTGAGAGAGAAAAGAAAGACGTCCCACCACCCTCTCCTTTTTTATTTTTACTACTTTCCGATCCAAATGGATGGCGTCGCGTTTTGAGTGTTTTGTTTGATTGTGTGAAGAGAACCCGACGGAGCAAAGATTGAAGGAAGAGAAGAGAAAGCGGGGGAGTTGAAGAGTGGTGAGAGAAGAGAGAGGGAGAGAGAGAAAACCTTTTTCTTCACTCCCCCTCTATCAATCCTAGTTCTCTCCTTCTCTCTCTCTCTCTCTCGCTCTCCCTTCCCGAACACAACCATGAGCGACCAGGCCCGCCGCGCCGCCGCCGCCGGCGCTGGCTACCAGCCTCTCCTCGACGCCGCGGCCCTGGAGGAAGGAAACGGCGGGGCCGCCGCGCCCCCGGCGACAAGGAATCAGCAGCAAATGCCGCCGCCGCCGCCGCCGCCGCTGCCACCGCTCTCGTCGACGCCGCCGCCGGCGGCGCCGGCGGCGTTCCTGCAGCAGGGTCGCTCGCTCGCCGCGGGGCCCTCCCGCGCGGGCGCCGCTTCTTCCTCTTCCTCCACGACCACGGCCAAGAGGAGCGCGCATGGATCCAACTTGCTCGGGATGCAGACCAAGCGCACCCTGGCTCCCGGGCAGGTAAAAGACGGAATGGAGTTGAATTGGAAGATGGAGAAAAGAAGAGGGAGGGACGAGCGAGCGAGAGGGGCAAAAAAAAAAACTTCAACCTAGCCAGTCGATTCTCCTTCTTCTTTTGCTTCTGCTGCTGCTGCTGCTTCTCATCGCGCCTCTCCCCATTCTCCATTCTCCATCCTCTCCCAACAAACCAACCAACCAACCAAACAAAAAAATTTGAAACGCACCTCAGCCCGCGGTCGCAACACGAAAAGAAGGGCGCTTCGTCTCCCTCCCGGAGTCCCTCGACTCGCTGCTCGCCCCGGAGCCCGACCTTGAGGCGGCGGCGGCAGCGCCCCCGCCGCTCATCCTCGACGGAGCGGCGGGGGTCCCTTCCTCCTCCTCCCCTCCGCCGCCAGGCTCCGCTCCCCTGCCCCCGCCGACCCTATTCGCCTCCGCTCCTCCTCCTCCTCCTGCCGTCCAGGCGGCGCTCACCGCGGCCGAGGAGGCCGACCTCCGGGGGCGCATCGCCATCTACTGCCTCGCCGACGGGTTCGACATGAAGGCGCTGGCGACCGCGCTCGAGGCGCGCGGGAGCGCGCACCTGACGCACCGGTACGAGGAGGCGATCGCGGGGCACTTTATCGACATAAGGGGCAGCGGCTTGCCCGTGGGGGACTGCTTCTACTTCGAGTACGGGTGCCTGGTGTGCTGGGTGAGTTGAACGTTTTTTTTTTTTTTTGGTTCTTCGCTCTTCTTTTTTTTTTTTTTTTTGGTTCTTCGCTCTTCATTTTTTCTTTTTCTCTTCTCTCTCTCATCTCTTTCCCCTCCTCCCTCGAACCCAACCCAACCTTTAACCATCCAAATCAGGGCCTCACCCGGGAACAAGAGTCCGACCTCGTCCACTCGGTGCTGACCGACTGCCTCGACGAGCCCCTCTCCCCGGAGAACTGGGAGGTCGACGAGTTCGCCTACCTCTACACCGCGGCGGCCCGCCCCTCGATCGCCAACGACACGATCACGCTGCCGCTCAGGCATGCCGCCGACCACGTGATCAAGCTGTCGATCTCGCACGCGCTGGCGCAGTCGACCAAGCTGATGCTGTACGAGGAGCTGATCCTGGAGCTGGTGGCGGCGACCAAGGAGATCCCGCAGCAGCTGTCGGCGACGGGGAAGGTCGCACTGTCGCGCAAGGCGATCGCGCAGCTGATGGGGCGGTAAGAGAGATGGAGTTTTTCTCTCTGTTTTGGTTGCTTTTCCCGTTTTTTTCTCTTCGTGTTTTCCATCTTTCTCTCTCTGAACGAATTCAAACTATACTGCGAAACAAAGGTCACGACGATCCCCCCTTGAATGAAACCTGAACAAAAACCTCAACGAAAACAAAAACAGCACGCTCAACCTGCGCTCGTCGGTGCAGCTGTCGCAGTTTGCGCTCTCGGTGCCCGACTTTTTCTGGTCCGCCGCCGACGCCCTGCAGGCCCTCTACCAGCGGGTGCGCACCTACACGGAGCTGGAGGAGCGGGGCCAGGTGCTGTCGCTGCGGTTCGACACGCTGCAGGGCGTGCTGGAGCTGGCGAGGCAGACGCAGGAGGCGCGGCACACGGCGAGGCTCGAGGTAAGAGAAAAAGAAAAAAGAAAAAAGAAAAAGAAGAGAAAAACGTTTTCTTCCCTCTCTCGTTTGCTCGCTCACCCCCCACGTTCCCCTCATCCCTCCACTTGAAATATCTCACAACAGATCACTGTGATCTGGTTGATCGTCGTAGAAGTTATTCTAGGAGTCTTCACGATATTCTCGGGCCACGCACCCGTTTAGAATTGCAGGCAAAGAAGAGAGAGAAAAGAGAAGATTTTTTTTTTTAAATGAACTTTTTTGTAAAACCGTTTTTCCTTCCCCATTTTTTCAATTTACATGACGCAGCACTTGTCCTCCACAGGGCGACCGCCGCGAGGCGGTCTGCCGTGCCTGCCGCCGCTCCCGGGCCTGCCCGAACTCGAGCTCGAATTCGAGCCGGAAACTCGAGCCCCTTGGTCCCTGTTGTCGCCGCTCGCGGCTGCCGCCGCCGCCTCTTCTGCCCTCGCTGCCCGCGCCCTCGCCGCGGCCCTCGCCCGCGCTTCCTCCTCCTCCTGGAGCTGCATCGCCAGCGCGAGGTCGCCGTCGGTGCAGCTCGAGTGGTGGTGGTGACCGTCGTGGTTTGAAGCCGCTGACGCTGAAGCCGCCGCCGAAGCCGCCTCCGCCGACGCCCTCTCCGCGTCCTCGCCGTCGGCGGCCCTCCTGTCGGGCCTCGCGAAGCTCGAGTCCAGCAGCTGCGTGTCCCCGTCGATCGAGTCGAGCCTCTCCCAGACGACGTCGCCGCACCGCTCGTAGCCCACGTCGGTGACCAGCGAGAAGAGCCCTCCTTCCACGCCGCGGAGCAGCGTCGAGAAGTGGTTATTGCGGAAGAAGACGGCGAGCTCTCCAGGCCTGAGGCCCTCGTGCAGCGAGACGAGCCCAGGGGCCGTAAGCTGCCCCGCGGTGCGGTCGAGGAAGTCGCGGACCAGGAGGGCGCGTTGTGACGAAGGCGGGGGTGGAGTTGGAGCGAGGGCGGACGAGGACGGAGACGAATCGGAAGCGGCGACAACTTTTTGAAAGACGCCGGCGATGAGCGCAGAGGCAGCGGCAGCGGCGGCGGCGGCGGCAGAGTCGTTTTCACCTTCTTCTTCGCCTTTCTTCTTCTGCTTCTCGCTTCCATCATCCATCTCGTCGTTCAGAGAGAGCGCCGAGACGACTTCCACGGCCTCAGCCATGTCGGCAGAAGAGCAGCCGTCGAGCAGCGACGGAAGAGGCGCAGAGGGTGCTTCTTCTGCTGTTGTTGTTGTCGTCGTCGTCGTCGTCGTCGTCATCGTCGTCGTCGTCGCCGCTCCTCCTCCTTCTCCTCCACCTCCACCGCTCCTGCTCCTGCCCCTGCTGCTCTCGTCCAGCGCCTGGATCGCGAGCTCCACTGCCTCGTTGTAGCTGCTCCCGCGCACCGCCTCCGCCGCCGGGTCGTCCGCGGCGCAGACCCACCCGTGCACCAGCGGCAGCCGCAGCGCATCGAGCAGCGCGACCTCGTCCGTGAACTCGAAGTCGCGCGGGCCCGAGAATCGGACGTTGACGTCGAGTCCCGTCGCGAGCTTGGGGAGGCGCGCGACGGCGTCTCCGGCGTTGGCGATGGCGTTGGCGATGGCGGCATCGTCGAGGCCGCGGGCGCGGAGGCTGGCGTCGCTGTTGGAGTCGAGGAGATGGCCCGCGACGAGCTGGACGAGGCGGTCCTGTTGGAGTTTTTTTTTTTTTTTTTTTTTTGGAGACAGAGGGACGGCGAAGGTCGAGGTCGGAAAAAGGGGCAATGAAAATGTTTTCGATGCCATCATCTTCATCAACTTCTTCGCTTTCCCAAGCTCGAATTCGACCCGCATCGACGCGTTCCAAACCGCTCTCACCTGAGAGATGCTCGTGGCGCTCGTGCCCAGATTCAAATCGCCGCGGATGATGAGCGCGTTGGCCGCTGCGAGCAGCGGGCAGGGGCCGTTTTCGTTCTGGAGGGCGATCGCCACTTCGCGTCTCGCCGTCGGCGACGACGCTGCGGTTTCGCCGGGACCAGCGCCGACGCGGATGCGCTTGAGCGGGTGGCGCGGGGGTAAGGGAGGTTCGCTGCTGTTGGTGGGAGGAGGAGGAGGAGGAGAGGGGGCAGCGGGATGGTGCTGGTCCAGCTGCGGAGGCAGCGGCGCGGAAGCCATGTTTGTTTGAGCTCCTCTCGAAGACCTCCTCTCGAAGAGGCGAAAAACAAATGAGTTTTTTTTTGATGACCTTGACCTCTCGAAGGGAAAAAAAAACATTTCTCTCTCTCTTTCCTCACTCTTTACACTCACTCACTCACTCACCCGCGCGCTCTCTCCCAAAGGCAAAGCAAATAAAACACTCATTCATTCTCTGACTACCTCTCTCTAGACTCTGTGATAAAAGCAAACAAGCGCAGAAAAAGGAAAAAAACTCTTAGAAGTTCACTCCGGCGCTCGGGTTTTTCTTCTGCAGTTTCGCCTTGAAGGCCTCGAGGTGCGCCAGCGACTGCGGAGTCCACGAACTCGTGTTGCGCCCTTTCTCCATCTTCACCAAGCGCAGGCGAGGGCAGCACTCGACCAAATAGTCCAGCGGGCCGTCAATCTCTAAACCCACGTTTCCGAAAAGAACGATCTCCTCGAGCGAGCTCAACTCGCGCACAAACGCCGGCACGCGGCGGAGGCCGCAGATTTCAAGGCGAAGGTTGCTCAGGGACTTCATTCCCTTGAGCTCTGGAGGGAACGCCACGTCGTCGGAAGCGGACCCTAAAGCCTTGTTCACGGTAACGGCGAGCACCTCAAGCTGTGTGAGCGCGCCCAGCTCTTTCGGCAGCGAGCGAAGGTCGCAGCCGGTAACAGAGAGGAATTTCAGGTTTTTGAGATTCGAGATCCCGGCCGGGATCTCCTTGATCCTGAAGTGATAGTTCAATTCGAGCTTCTTCAGGTTCGTGAGCCCCAGAAAAGACTCCGAGAAGCGACGCAGGCCGATCGAAGGGTTGCCGTAGTTATCAGAGGACACGTCGAGGCTAAGCTCCTCGAGGCTGCCTCGGAGCTGAGCCAAGGGCTCGACGTCGCTCATGGAAAGGCCTTTTGGGAGGTCCATTACGCAGATCGTGCGCAAATTGCGAGCGGGGACGACGCTATCCCGCAGCGCCGCCCAGAAAGGGGGCGCCAGGAGCTTTTGGAAGCCGTCATAGATCACGATCTCGGTCAAGTGAGGTCCGACGGCAGCGACGAGTTGAGCAAAGTTTGCTGCGTTGAAATCGCCGAGAGAGGCGCCGTTTCTGTGGTTGAGGTTCAGCGTGCGCACCGACTCGGCGTGCGTGCGAGCCCAGGCGATGACCCTCGAAGCGCGAACAATTGGTTCGCGACGAGAATCACGGCGAGGGGGCGCCCTCTTTGCCTTGGCGACCTCTTCCTCAAAGTTGAGCACGAGTGCATCGTGGAGCGGCGAAGCGTCGCGCGAGCGGTAGAGGTCGCGGAAGGCCTTGCAGACAAAGGGGACATTGAATTTAGCCCAGAGTGCGTCATCGTCCGTAGCCAAGCGCAAGATCGACACGATCACCTGGTTGGGAACGTCGGTGAGCTTGAGGGGCGCGGGCGCGGCAGTGGAGCTGGAGCTGCTCGAGCTCGAGCTGCTGCTCGCGCCGCCAGGGGCGTTGAGGTCGAGGTCGAGGTAGAATTTTTCGGCCAAGAGGTCGCTCAAATCGGCCATCGCTGCTGATTTTTTTGGTTATTTCCGAAGGACTTGCTTCTTTCTTTTTTCTTGCTGCTGCTCCGCTGACAGAAAGATGAGATTCTTCTTCGTCGATCTCGGGGAGCAGAAGAGAGAAAAAGGCAGAGAGAGGTGGAGAAAAGAAGAGGGCGGAAAGTGTTCGATCGATGCCTTTTTTTAACGTCGATGGGAAAAAGTGAAAACGAACCAGCGTTCGATGTTCAGAATTCCCTTTCTTTCTCTCTGTCTCTCGCATCCCTTCGCGAGAGCTCTTTCTCTCCCCCCTCTCGACTCACCGATGTCTCTATCCCTGCGCACGCAGGCCTCTCACCGATGTTATACACCCGCCAGCAATGAGTCGAGCTCCATCGCCGCTCGACCGAGAGCTCCGTCGAGCAATTCGAATCTGCCGTCGCTAGTATTTCGGCGACGACGAGGGCCGGCAACGTCAACCCGGCCTTCTTCTTCTTCTTCTTCTTCTTCTTCTTCTTCTTCTTTCTCTTCCCCGACCGCGGCAGCCTCCACTTCTGGAAGCAGCGCCAGCACGAGCAACAGCAGCAGCAAGAGCAGCAGTCGAAGTTCTTCTTCTCCTTCGCGCCCGCCCTGGCGCCTGGGCTCCTACCTCTCCCCGCCGCTCGCGCTCCTCGCGGCGTCGCTCGAGGGCGCCTGGCACGCCAACTTGAGCTCCTCGGGCCTCGAGCTGGTCGAGCTGGACCCCGGGGTCGAGTACAGGGACTCCGCCGAGGAGAAAGATGAGAACGCGACGGGAGGCGACGACGAAAAAACAGAGCCCGAGAAGCTCGACTTCGAGAGCGTCGATGCCATGCGAGCGGCGGTCGAGGCGGCGGCGGCGTGCGAGGCGGCACGCCTCGCGAGGCTCGAAAAAATGCGGCTGGTGGTCGAGAACCGCGTCTACTCGTCGGCTGTCTTCCGCAAGATCCACCTCGAGCTGGCCCTGCGCGGGGACGGGCTGCAGGTCCTGCACTGCGTGCTCTTCCCGCGGTTGGAGTTCGACCTCCCGATCCTCAGCATGGACCTCGTCGCTGCGCCACTGCCGCCGACGCCGAAGACTTCCTCTTCTTCTTCTTCTTCTTCTTCCGATCCTGCTTCACTTCAGCCCCCGCTCTTACCCGACAGCGTCGTCTCCCTGGCCATCATCGACCCCTGTCCTGCGAGGCTCGACGGTTCCCTGCCGGAACCTTACCGGGACGTCGTCGTTGCTCTCCAGAGGGAGTGCGGCGTCGCGAGCAACAGGTCCCAGCCCGAGTGGGGCCGCGAGATTTTTTCCGAGGCCTGCATCCTGACGCGACCCGCCGGGGACGAGGACTTACTGAAGCGGTTCCTGAGGTACGCGCTGAGCCTGCACTCGGCGCACCTGACGTTCGCGGACAACCTGTTCGCGAACAGGGGCGAGAGCCGGCGCGGCAAGACGAAGCAGCAGCGGCTGCGCGAGCGCGCGGCGACGGCGGCGGCGCACGCGAGGTACAGGGACAAGCAGCTGCAGAACGGCGCGACCAGGGGCGTGCTGGCCGCCGCGTTCGGGAAGGAGTGGGCGGACAGGTACATGGAGGAGGTGATGTTTGACGTCGAGGGGGTCTGAGGAGGAAGGTGGAGAAGTGGAGGTGGAGAAGGGGGAGAGGAGGGGAAGAGTGAAAAAATGAAAACGAAAAAACGAAAAACTCCGATCCATTTTTTCCACTTTCTCCTTCTCCCTTTCTCTCTTTCTCGTTCTCCGCGCCCTGCCTTTCTCAATCGATGCTCCAGCGCCACGTGGGCAAGCACGAGGCAGCCATCGCGCGCCTCAACCGCGTCGCAGGTGGGGAAGTGGTTGAGTTTGTTTTAGAGAAGCATTCGATCAATCGATCTGATTTTCTTTTTTCTTTTCAGTCTCATCGCTCACTTCCTCTCTCTCCCTTTCTCTCTCTTTATCTCCGTCTCTATCTCCATCTCCAGAACGAGAGACAGCAGCGGCAGCCTCTGCTGCGAGGAAGGCCGCGTCAGGGCTCGTGGACGCCGTAGACGCGGACGTCTCCAAGGTGTGAAGAGTTTCGAGTTTTTTCCCCTTTTTGCTTCGATCGTCGCCGACCTCGACCTCACCCTCTCTTCTTCCGACCCCGACCACTCACCACCACCATCAGTGCTTCGAGCTCGAGCGCCTGATCAACGGCGAGCTCCGGGAGCTCCGCGCCGCGGCCGAGCGGGCGCAGGCGTCGACGACCTCGTGGGCGGCCTCGCTCGCGCCGCTCGACGACGCGCTCCGCTCGCTGGGCGACTCTGAGTCGTTCTTCAGCGCCGCGGCCAGGGAGGTCGAGGGCGTCGCGGCGGCGCTGAGCGCTCTGAGCAAATCGGTGGTGGCGGTGACGACGAGAGAAGCAGCAAATACGTCGTCTAAAGAAGGGCAGCAGCAGGAAGGGCCATCGGAACGATGAGAAACGACGGCGACGGATCCTCGGCGTCGCTCGAGTCCCTCGCCGCCGCCGTTGCCGCCGCCGTAGAGAGCGAGGCCTTCAGACCACCGGCTCCTCGCGCCACCTCCTCGCGCAGGGCTCTGCGCCTCGCTCAGACGCGCATCACTCTGGTGTTTGATGCGCTGGCTGTCGTCGCTGGCGTTCGAAGTGGGGCAATGCTCGATTACTGCCCAGGGTTGGAGCCCGAAGCCGCGGCCTCTCTCGCGGCGGCGGCGAGCGAAAAGTTTGCTTCTGCTTTTCCTGCTTCTGCTGATGACGATGGAGACACTTCTCCCGGCGATGCTTCGTCCGTCGTCATCGCGGCGCACCTCGACGGGTGCTGCTACCTGCTCAACTCGAGGCTGCTCGGCAGAGAGCCCGCCGCTCCACCTCCTCCTCTGGCGTCGAAGTTCGAACCAAACTCCTCCTCTTTCCCTTCCTCCTCGGGCGCGTTCTCAGCAACAGCTCCTCTGCAGATCGTCTTCCGTGGAGATCCCTTGTGTGCTCGCTGGGGTGAAAGCGAGAGCGAAGGGCGGGAGCTCGCGGAGGCGCTGGCGCCGCTGGCTGCGGCGGTGAAGGCTGTCGCGGCGAGGAAGAGCAAGCGTGAGAGCTCTCTTTCTTCTTCTTCTTTCGTTTTCCTCGACCTCGACCAAATGACCTCGCTGCCCACGGCTCCGGCTCTCAACGCGTTCTTGTTGGGCTATCCCGTCGCCTACAGCGTCGGCGACAGGGAGGAGGCCGCGCTCGCCTCGCGGGCCCTGCGGTCGGGAGGCGGAAGCGAAACCTCGACGCTCGCACTCGTGACGCTGACAGTGAGAGCGCTCTCTCCTCCTTCTCTTTCTCCTTCTCCTTCGGTCGCTTCCGCTCGGGCAAAGCTGTGCTCCTTTTCGATCCCCCTGCATCTGTGGGAGGAACTGACGACGCGAAGGAGCGAAGGAGAAGAAGAAGGAGAAGAAGAAGACGACGCGGAGGAAGAGGGTGACAAGAAAGAAGGGAACAGAGACACCTTTGTTTCTCTCTGGGTCGAGTCTGTTCGCGCCTCTGCCGTCTGCAGAAACAGCAATTCCAAAATCACCAATTCGCCTCTGGCGTGCTTGTTTCGCGGGGAAGGCCTTGAGGCGAGCGTCGAATTCGTCGACTCGGGGGGTGTAACAATGTAAAACACACAGAGATGAACTTTTTTTTTCATTCATTTTTTTTCATTTTTTTCTCTCTCTCTCCCCCTCTGTTTCTGAACTCACAACTCCTAAACTCTAAAACTCAACGTCGCCCAGCGCCTTTTCGAAGATCCCAAGCGCCTCGTCGACCTCCGCGGCGCTCACGGTCAGCGGAGGAAGGAAGCGCACGGACTCGCGCGCTCCGGCCGTCATCAGGATCATGCCCCGCTCCCCGGCCGCCGCCGCGACTGCCGACGCGATGCCGGGCTTTGCGGGAATCCTCAGCGCCTCTTCAACACTACCACCGCCACCGCCGCCACCATTAACACCACCACCTCCGAACTCGACGGCAGCCATCAGTCCTCGACCACGGACGTCGACGATGGACCGGAAGCGACCGGCGATCTCCACCAAACCCGCGGCGAGCTGCGTGCCCCTCTCTCGCGCGTTGCCGACGAGGTCTTCCTCTTCGATCACGTCGAGCGTCGCCGCCGCCGCGGCGCAGCCCAGCGCGTTGGCCCCGTAGGTCCCGCCGAAGGTCCCCACGGTCAGGTTCTCGTGCAGCTCGGGCCTGGAGGCCAGGCCGGCGAAGGGGAAGCCCGACGCGATCCCTTTCGCGAAGACCAGGATGTCGGCCGTGCTTCCTACCTCCATCAGCTGCGAGTGCGCCCAGAAGGTCCCAGAGCGGGCGACGCCAGACTGCACCTCGTCGAGGATGAGGAGAATGCCGTTGTCGTCGCAGATCTTGCGTACCCCGTCCAAAAACCCGGGGGGTGGGGTCAGGAACCCCCCTTCGCCCAAGATGGGCTCGACGATGATCGCCGCCGTCTCTTCGGGGGCCGTCTGCTGCTTCAGCAGCCAGCGCAGCGCGTCGAGAGGCTCCTGACAGCACTTTCGGTCTGCGTAAGGGTCCCCCACGGGTGGGACGTTGGGCGCGAGCTTGTACCAGCTGCTTCCCTGAGGGTCGTGCGCGCGGGCAGAGCAGCGGAGGCAGTAAGGGTAGCGCGTCGCGAACGTCCCTCCCATCAGCGGGCCGAACCCTTTCCGGTAGTATGTCTTGGAGTTTGTCAGAGCCATCGCGCCCATGGTGCGCCCGTGGAACGAGTTGTCGAAGGAGATCACGTTCTGCTTTCCCGTGGCCGCGCGGGCGAGCTTGACGGCGTTGTCGACCGCCTCGGACCCGGAGTTGGCGAACAGGAAAGTCGTGAGCCCGCGCGGGGTGACTTCTAAAAGTCTGTCGACGAGCCTGGCCAGAGGGAGGTGGCTCGAAAAGATGTTCTGCTGCGCGTGGACGAGCGTCGAGGCCTGATCCGCCAGGGCGGCCGAGACGCGAGGGTGGCAGCTTCCCGTCGAGAGCACGCCGATGCCAGAGGCCATGTCAAGCAAGTTTCTGCCGTTGGAGCAGAGGACACGCGAGCCGCTGGCCGAGACCGCTATGTTCTGAGAGAGGGCCGCGACGCCCTTCGAGAGGTGGGCTCGGATGGCGTGGGCGGCTCTCGGGGGGTCGGAGAGGGCGAGGGACTCGAGGGTGGCAGGGGTGGAGGTCGAGGTGGAGGCGGAAGAAGAAGAAGAAGCAGCGGGGAAGGTCGAGAAGGTCGAGTTTGACGACGTCGCCATCACCATCATCGAATTGGTGCGAGCGCGCCGGAGCAGCTGCAGCAGCACCGCCGGGGACGCCGCTTTCGCTGTGGGAGCGATCATGAGGTCTTTCTTTCCGTCTCTGAGTGGAGAAAGAGAGAGAGAGAGAGAACTGAAAGAGTCCACACGAGCACGCGGGGGAGAGGACAGAAGCAAGAGAGAACGGGGTTGTGAAAAAAAAAATCGAACGCTTTGCTTCTCTTCTCACTGTGCATCGAAGCACCTAGACATAACCTTTCCGACCTCTTCTATTCTCCACCTCTCTCTGCCTCTCTCTCTCTCTTCGCACCTGTAGTCGACGTAGGAGACCCTCATATTGCTGTCATCGGAGCAACAGCAAAGAAAGAAGCAAAGCAAAAGTCGTTCTCTGAAGCAAATAAAAAAGGATCAGCAGTGATGGCCGAGTTGCGCGACCTCTTGGCCGAAAAACTGAAAGAACTCCTTGTCGTCGGCTGCGACCTTCACTCGCTGCCGAAAAAGGTGGGCGCGCTCTCGCAGCTACAGACGCTCTCCGTTTCCCGGAACACGGATCTTGGGGCCGCGCCCGACGACATAGCGTTACCGAAAGAGTCAAGGGGATGAAGTCTCTGCGCGTCCTTGGCCTCACCAACTGCGGCCTCCGCCGCGTTCCGGCGTTTGTGCGCGAGTTGAGCTCGCTCGAGGAGATCTCTTTAAAGAAAACGAGCACTTACAGTTCGACGCCCGGCTCGACGATTGGATCGATTGATACCCTCGCCTGCGCGTGGTGGCGATGAATAAATTAATCGGAACGTGGACTCTGCAGTCGCTGGCGTACCTCGTGGCCTTCAAGGCGAAACTTCAGAAGAAAAACCCGAACGCCGAAATGGAGTTTTTAGGAGTTCAGATATTTTTTGTTTGTGCTTGTTTCTTTTCTTCACGATCTTTGGTGAGAGAGAGCGAGTCGCAGGGAATGTACTTTTTGCTTTGTCCTTTGCGGGAGAGGGCGAGCGCAGGGGTGTGGCGAGTGTAAAGACAGAGAGAGAGATCAAGGTTGTGTTTTCTCTTTTCGAGGTTTTGATTTTCTTGTCTCATTTTTTTTTCCTGTTCAGAGAGATCAAACATCTCTTTCTCTTTCTCTTTCTCTTTCTCTTTCTCTTTCTCTTTCTCTTTCTCTTTCTCTTTCTCTCGCGCCCGTCCATTCATCCATTCATGGCCGCCCTCCTCCACAGGGGAGCCTCACTGCGATACGCTGCCATCGCGAGGCACCATCACCACGATCGAAAGCGACTAGCAGGGCGGCAATTGGCCTCTTTATTTGCCGCGAAATCGCTGGCCGATTCTTCTTCTCCTTCGACCTCTTCTTCTCTTTCGACCTCCTCCGCTTCTTCTCCTTCTTCTTCCTCCTCTTCTCCTTCGACCACCCTCACCCGCGGCCCGCACTCCTTCACGCACGAGGTCAACAGGTCCAAGTTCGTCGCCACGGCCTTCGGAAGCGTGCGCTCCGCCGCCGAGGCCCTGGCCCTGATAAAGGCCGCCTCTGCCAGGGACGCGGCGCACAACTGCTTCGCGTTCGTCGTCTCGCCGGGCCTCAGCGAGCGGAGCTCCGACGACGGCGAGCCCGCCGGGACCGCGGGGAGGCCGATCCTGGGCGCGATTTCGGGGGAAGGACTGGAGCGCGTCGCGGTGCTGGTATCCCGGTGGCGGTCGGGCCCGAAGCTGGGGCCCGGGGGGCTCTCCCGGGCTTACGGCGCTGCGGCACGAGGGTGCCTGCGCGCGGCAGCCGAGAGCAGCGGGGCCCTGGTGACCTTTGAGGAGAGCTGCGTCGTGGAGGTGGTGGTGGCCGTGGACGCCGTCGGAGGGGCCTACGCCGCGCTCCTCAGCGCTTGCGGCGGCAGCGACGGGATCCAAGAGGAGTACGGAACTGGAGACGGAAATGGAAAAGGTGATGTTTCTTCTTCCTCTTCTTCCTCCTCTTCTTCTCTTGCGTCGGGCCTCGTCAGGCTCAGGGCGACCGTGGCCCGCTCGGCGGTCGCGGCGGTGTCCGCCGCCGTCGCGGGCGCTTCGGCAGGGAAAGGGACTGTGTCGATTGTTGCTGCGAGTGATGATGACGATGACGAAGACGGGGACGAGGAGGGAGAGAGGTGATGGTGCAAAGGCGGCGCGAGTTGTGTAAAAAAAGGAGAAAAAACTGTAAAAAAAGTCAAAAACGAATACCTTTCTTCTCCACCGCCCTCTTTTCCAGAACAAAAAACGCTCAACAATATTTCACACACAATAGAATAGAAAGAAAGAAGAAAAATGAAAGAAAGAACTCTACCGCAAAGAAGTGAATGCGCAAAGAAACAACAAAACATTAAAACTCTTCTTTTTCTCAAGCCGCCAAGTCCTCTTTGATCGCAGCCACCAGCTTCTCCACCCCTTCGTCCACCTCCGCCTCCGTCAACACCAGAGGCGGCACCAGCCTCACCACGTCACCTTTTCCAGCAGTAAGCACCAATAACCCATGCTTCTCCCTCGCCAGGGTGCACACGTTGCCTGCGGGCCTGTCGAGCTGCACCCCGGAGATCAAACCCCTTCCCCTGACGTCGAGGACGGCGTCGACACCCTTGAGCGCCTTTTTCAACCCTTCGCGGAGCTGTTCGCCCCTGTCCACGACGTTTTTCAGAAACACCGCGTCGTTGATCACGTCGAACGCGGCCTCCGCGGCGTGGCAGACCAGCGGGTTGCCGGCGAAGGTCGAGCCGTGGTCCCCGGGGCTCATCGCGTCGGCGACTTGCTGCGTCAGCAGCGCCGCGCCGATCGGCAACCCCCCAGCTAGAGGCTTGGCCAGCGTCATGATGTCGGGGAGGCACGCCGCGCCGTACTGCTGGTGGGCCCAGAGCGAGCCCGTCCTACCCAGCCCCACCTGGACCTCGTCGTATACGAGAAGCGCGCCGTGCTTGTCGCAGGCCCTGCGGAGTCCCTCGAGGAAGGCTTGGGAAGAAGCGAAGACGCCCCCTTCTCCCTGGAGGGGCTCGACGAAGACGGCGCAGGTCTCCCCCTTGGCGAGGACGGCCTCTGCTGCTGCAAGGTCGAGGTAAGGGACGGAGTCGACCTGATAGAAAGAGAAAGAGAGGGAAAAAAAGGAAGGGGAAGAAGAAGGAAGAAAGGAAAAAAGTGAGTTAGTTTTTTTCTTCTCCTTCTCAAATCAGAAAAATAAAGAAAAAAAAACATAATCCTCTCACCCCGGGCATAATGGGCTCGAACGGCGTCTTGTACTGGACCTTGTAGGTCAGCGCCAGCGCTCCCAGCGTCCTCCCGTGGAAGCAGTTGTCGAACGAGAGCAGCTTGTAAGGAGCAGCAGAGGCAGGGACTCCCGCGTCATATGGGTCGACGCCTCGGCTGACTTTGGCAAACTTGCGAGCAAACTTGATCGCGGCCTCGTTGGCCTCGGTGCCAGAGTTGCAAAAAAAGGCTCTCGAGGCCCAGGGCGCGGCCGCCTCGACCAGCTTCTTGGCGAGCCTGGCCTGCGGCGCCGTATGGTACAGGTTGGAGACGTGCGTGAGCTCGCGCGCCTGCTCCTGCACGGCGCGCAGCCAGGAAGGGTGGCCGTGCCCCAGCGAGTTGACGGCGATGCCCGCGGTGAAGTCGAGGTAGGAGTTGCCGTGCGCGTCCCAGAGGGTGGACCCTTGTCCCCTGACGAAGACGACGTTGGGGCGGGCGTAGGTCTGGAGGACGTAGCTGTTGTTGGAGGTGGTTTAGTTTGGGTGGAGGGGTTGGTGGAAGGAGGAGGAAGAGAAGAAGAGGAAGAGGAAGAAGAAAGGTTGAGAGGTTGGGGAATGAAATCGAGGGCAAAAAAGAAAAAGAACAAAAAAACTTCAAAATCAAAATCAAATTCATCTTACCGGTTCTCCAGCTCCACGACGTCTTTAGTGAATTCGTCTGCGCTGCTGACTCCCAGAGCGGGCGACGCAGACGGCGCGATGGCGTTGGACGGCTGGGAAGGAGAGGGCGTGGTGGACGACAGAGAGAGAGAGAGAAAGAGGAAGTTGAGTTTTTTTTCGAAAACGCATGCGGCGATTTCGTGTCTTGACCTAGCCACTCGAGTTTTGCGTCTCTGAGGCGTCTGATTGGCTTGATTTCCGTTCTGATGAGAGCAGCGTGGTCGCGAGACGTTGCCGGAGAGCAAGAAAATGAGCCAAAGCCGCCGCCTCTTACCTGGAAGCGCGCGCCCGATGCACCTGCTGCCGCCGCTGGCGTGGCAACAGGCGAGCGGCGGTGTTGCGTCGGCGATGATGGGGCTCCTCGTCGCACGCCCTTGCGCGTCGACGCTGCGACGCTGCCGCCACGGCGAGCAGCGACGGAGGGCGCTACCGTGGACGAGGACGACATCATGGAGAGAAAGAGTTGGAGAGAGGTCAAAGCAAGGCGAGGTGTCGAAAGAAGAGAGAGAAGACGGAAGAGGGCGACGAGAGAGTGAACAGGAAGAGAGGGTCGACCTTTTTTTTTCCTCCCTTTGCTGGGCAGCAGCTCTCTCGCCTTCCCTCGACCATCACAAAAAAGAGCATCGCCTTTGCTCTGAGCAAAGGCTCTCTTCTCTTCTCTCGCTCGGCGCTGCGCGGCTCGCGCGTGCGAGGGAGAGAGGCCAGCAAAGAGCTCTCACTACCCGCCAGGCATGCCTCCACGCGGTGAGCGCCAAGCCCCCTCGGCGGCGGCCCGAGCGGCGGCGCTCGCAGCTGCAGCTGCTGCTTCCTCGTCGGCGTTGGCGACCGGAGGCAATGCCTCGGCCTTTGGGGCCACGCCTTCGCTCTCTGCAGGTTTCAGCACCGGCCTGGGATTTGGAGGGTACGTGAGAGCGTGCACTGTGGTTTTGAAAGCGATTGAAGGGCTCTAGAGGATCGAAAAAACGAGCGGAAGAGGAAGCGTGAGCTTGATCATTCGAAGGCGAAAAGGAAAAAACTTAGAACTTTTTCTCTCTCGACGACCTTCTCTTGCTTCACTTCCTCGCCTCGCCACCACCTCTCCCACCTCTCCCGCCTCTCCAACACCAAACCAACAGCTTCGTCGGCTCGCAGAAGATCGCAGCAGGAGGAGTCAGCGACTTCAACGGCGACAACAACCCCTCCTCTTCCACTTCTTCTCCTTCTTCGAAAACACGCCCTTCCTCCTCTTCTTTTTCTTCTCTTTCCTCTTCCTCGGCCTCTGTGCTCCGCCCGCCGCCCCCGGACCTCGAGCTCTGCCTCCGCAGGCTCTCGAAGCGCGACCCGGGCACGCGCTCCAAGGCCCTCCGGGCCCTGCGCGAAGCCATCTCGGAGGGCAGCAACAACGGAGATGAATCGAAAGACGGAAACCAACCTTCATCTTCATCTTCTTCTTCTTGCCGCCCCGTCGAGGACGTCGAGTCACTCGCGCCGCCGCTCTCGGTGCTGCTCCCGCGCCTGGCGCTCGACGCGGCCAGGCCGGTCAGGCTCGAGACCGCCAGGCTGCTGCGCGCCCTCAGCTCCCGCCTGGGCCGCAGGCTGGCCCCGCACGTGCGCTCGCTGCTGGGTCCTTGGTGGCTGCTCTGCCACGACGTGGCGGCGTCGGACGTCGCCGCCGAGGCGCGCGCCGCGTTCGACGCCGCGTTCTCGCCGGCGCCGCTCAGGACCGCCGCGGCCCTGGCGCACGCGCAGGAGCGCGTTTTCGCGTTCCTGGGGACGGCGGCGACGGCCTCGCCGAGGGATCTGGCCGAGATCGCCATCGGCGGGGTGGGCAGCGGCGGCGGCTCTTCTTCCTCGGCGGCGGAGGACGAGATGGTGGAGCGAGCCGAGCGCGCCCGCGCGGCGGCGCTCAGGGCGGCGGCGGCGGCGCTCCACGTCGCGTCCGAGGCCGCAGCGCACTCTCCCTCTGCTGTCGCTCCTTCTTCGACCGTCGACGCCACTGCCGAGTCGCTGGTGAACCTGCTGCTTTCTCCCGCGGTCAAGCCCTCTCCGGGGAGCAGCAAGAGCGAGGGGGGCGACTCTGGAGACGGAGGTGGTGGCGGCAACACGAGCAAGATGAGCGCCAAGGCCGCGGCGAAAGCAGCAGCTGCTGCAGCAGCCGCTGCCGCTGCCGCTCTCGAGTCTGCTTCCCTAGAAGAAGAAGAGGGCACCAAAAATGCATGCTCTTCGTCATCAACTCGGACGCTCCTCGCCGCGGCGACGGCCTCTCTCAAGTCCCCGGCGCCGGTCCGAGCGGCGGCGCTCTCGTGCGTCTCGGCGCTCGCGGCCCGCGCCTCCCCCGCGACGCTGGCTACGGTGGCCCCGCAGCTCTCCGCTCCCGTGCTCGCCGCCGTCGGCGAGAGGGACGCGGCCGTCGTGGGTGCGGCCTGGAACGCGATTCTATCGCTGACGAAGGCCTCGCCGGAGGGGACGTGGGGCTCCCTGTCGGCGGCGGCGGCGAGGTCGGCTACGCTCCCAAAACTCGCCGCGGCGCTGCGGCACCCTTCCGCCTCCGCCGCCGCCCCGGCCGCCCTGCTGCCTCTGCTGTCGCTGGCCCCCACGGCCAAGGTGCTGCCCGACGGAGCTCGCTCGCTCGAGGTCCTGCTGGATGCTGCCGCTGCGGGGGCGCTGGCCTCTGCTGCTGCTTCAACGGGAGGAGGAGGAGGAGGAGTTCGTTTTCGAGGAGGTAACACTACCACCACCGCCACTACGGGCAACACCGGCGCAGCTGCAGCGGCGACGGCCTCGGCGGGGGCCTTCCAAGAGGCCCTCCGCTGGGGCCTGGCCCACGCGCAGGAGCTCGTCGATATCGGAGGCGAAAGGAAAGGCGAAGACGGCGGCGACGACGAAGACACCAGTTCTCCTTCTGCTGGTGCTCGCTCGGCGGCGGCGGTGCTCTTCCGCGGCCCGCTCGCGTCCCGCGTCCTGCCCGCGGCGCTCGCTTCGACGTCGTCGTCGTCGTCGTCGTCGTCTCCGCCCGTCCGCCGCCTCGCCAGGGGGCTCGTCGTCAGGTGCCGCGACGACGCGCGGCGCCCGTCGATGCCCGCTTGGGCCGCGGAGGAGTGCGACGCGGCCCTCGCCGAGGCCGCCGCCGACGCCGTCGCGGCCGCGCTCGCTCGGGGCATCGGCGGCGGCGGCGGCGGCGGCGGCGGCGGCGACGACGCGACCTTCGCCGCCGCCGGGGAGCTCGCCGCGGCGCTGCTGGAGAAATCGTCTTCTTCTCCTGTTGCCTCCGGCCTCCCTCTCGCGTCGGCGCTCGCCCGCGTGCTCTCCCCGGCGGTCAGAGCCGGCACGGCCCCGGCGGCGGCGGCGACGCTCCTCGCCGACCTCATCACCCTCGACCCCACGGCGGTCTCGGCGACGACAAGCGGAGAAGAAGGAGACCTCGACCCTTCTGCTTCTTCCTCTTCTCTGGACCTCGCCTCCGCGGTCGAGGCCATGCTCTCGGCGCCTCCGGGCTCGCCCATCGCGACGGCTCAGGCGCGCGTGGTCGCGGCGTCGGCCGTGGCCAAGCGCGCGAGCGGGGCGGCGGAGTGGCGCTCGCTCGTGTCGCGCCTGGCGAACGATGTGGCGAATCTGTCCGATTCTGCTTCTGCTTCTTCCTCTGCCCTGACCTTGCTCGTCGACGCCGCTGCTGCTTCTGCTGTGAGCGCAGCGTCGGGCTCTTCTTCCTTCTGGTCCGGCGACGAGCTCGACGCCGCGGCTGGTGCCCTCTCCCTCTCGCTCTTGACGAAAGAAGAAGACAAAGGCGCAGAAGAAAACGAAACCCCAGAGCTCTTTTGCCCCCCGCTCTCCGCTCTGCTTCGAGGCGGGCTCCTGGGCGAAGAAGCCGCCGACGCTGCCTGGCGCGCCCTGGCAGCAGCGGTCGACTCGAGGAAGGCGGTCGCGGCGGTCTTCGCCGTCGCCGCGGCCCTGCAGTCGAAGAGGGCGATTTCGATCTCGGCCCCCGCTCGAGGAGGCGGGGCGACGGCCTCTTCTCTGCTCGCCGGCGCTGGCGTCGCCGCGTCGTCCCTGCTCGACGCCGCCGTCGCTGGCGGCGTCGGCAGGGACGGCGAGGGCGCTTTCGGCAGCAACGAAGCTTCTCGCTGGGAAGTGGAGGACGAGGGCAGCAGTGACAGCGACGGCGACGACGGCGATGACGAAGAGTCGCGCTCGCTGGCGTCCTCGGAGGACTCGGCCTCGAGCCTCTCTGGCTCGGAGATCTCCTCGAGGGATTCGGGTTCGGTTTCTTCTTCGATTGAAGATTCCGACGATGCTGACGACGACGAAGAAGAATCCAGTTCCTCTGAAGCCTCTGAGGACGAAAGTGAGAACCTCGAAGAGGAAGAGGAGAAAGAAGAGGCGTCGCCCGAAGCGGAGGCCGCGCGCTGCTGGCCCGGGGTCTCTTCGGCGCTCTCTTCCTTCCTTGCAGCCGCCGACTTCAGGCCGCTCCGCGGCTCTCTGCTCGTCGCGCTCATGCAGCCTGCGCTCTCGCGAGCGTCGAACCAGGAGGGAAAGTCGTGGCCCGTAGCCGCGGCACGCAGAGCGCTCGTGGCTGACGAAGTCGCGGGCGGAGGTGGAGGTGGCGGCGCCGACGGCGACGAAGAAGACGAAAAGGAAGAGGCGCTGGAGTTGCTTCTCCGCGCTACTTCTTCTTCCTCTTCTTCTTCTGAATCGTCAGTGGAGCTGGCCGCCGCGGTTATCGATGCCTTTGGCGCCGAACGTTTCCTGCGCTTCTGCGGCGAGGAAAATGGAAAGGCGTGCGAAACAGCCGCTTCGGTCCTCGCCGGCCGCCGCCGTGCCGCCGCTCGCGCTCTGTCTGCCGAGCTCGTCGCTTCTTCTTCTTCTGGTGCTGCTTCTTCTTCGCCCGGCGTTGTCGTCACCTCCATTCTCGACGCCTTGCTCTCCCGAGTGATGGATGCAGACGAAGAGACCTCCTCTCGACGATCCGCGTCGTCGCTCGCCTCCTTACTCTCTCGCCTCGAGCGCGAGAGCTCCTCTTCTGCCGCCGTCGCGAGAAAGTTCTTCTCGTCTCGCGTCGCGCCTGCCATCGGTCCCTCGTCTTCCCCTTTACTCGCCACGCGCGTCCTCCCGTCCGTCTGCTCCGCGTTCAGGGAGAGCTGTTCGAACGATTCCGAGCTCGAAGCCAGCGGCCTCCCGGAGCTGTCGCTGCGGCTCCTGAGCGCGGCAGAGGAAGCGCCGCCGCTCGCGCAACAACAAAGCTCTACTTCAAACTCCGCCTCGGCTTCTTCTTCGTCTTCTTCTTCCGCGGCTTGTCGTCGAGCGCTCTCCGCCGCGGCGGCCTGCTTCCCTCTTTCGAGGAGCTCGCTCAGAGCCACGGAGAGGGAGAAACGCGCGCTTGTCTCGGCGCTGGTCAGGCAGCTCAACGGCGAGCGCGCCGCGGAGCAGGCGAGGGCCGCCGCGGCGCGGTTTGAGGCGACGTCGGCGGAAGCGGCGGCGGCAACGGCTTCCTCTCCCGACTCGGCCTCGGCCTCCAACTCCGATCTTGACGAGCCGATCATCTCCTCACTCGCCGCCGCCGTCCATCTCTACGCCCGCGACGCCGTGCCGGAGGACTCGTGGCCGCTCCTCGTGCGACGGGCCCGCAAGGGGGTCGCCGCGGCGACGACGGCGGCCGAGGCCGCGGCCGAGGCTGCGGCGGAGGCCGCCGCGGGCGCCGCTCGCAGGCTCGCTGGCCCCGCCGGCGCCGACGCCCCGCTGGCTGCCGCCGTCGAGACGCTGCGGAGGCTCTCCGCCGGCGGCGGCGCTGCGGCTCTGGCCGCCCGGAGGGCCGCGGCGATCCCCGTTGCTCAGGCGCTCGGCTCGAAACCCTTTGCCGCTCCGGCCGCCGCCGCCGCCGCCGCGTGGGGCCTCTGCCTGGACTCGCAGCTTCGTGAGTCCTCGTCGTCCTCCTCTTCTTCTTCCTCTGTTATCTGGAAGCAGTCCCCCGCTGGAGCGCAGAGGGACGCGCGCGCCGAGGCTTGCAGGCTGGCTCTCGCCGTCGGAAGCATCTCTGCGCTCGCGGCATCTGCCGGTGGGGGTGCCGCCGCCGTCGCGGCGGATGCCTGGAGAAACTGCTCTTCTTCTTCGTCTTCGGCGTCTTCTTCTCCCCCTCTCCTCCGCCCGCTCTGGGAGGCATCTGGTGCCGCTCTTCTGACCGTCTCGAGCTTCTCGTCGTCGTCTTCCGACGAAGAGGCCCTCGCCGTGGTCGCAGAGGCGGACGCGTGGGGCGAAGAAGGCACGGGGGTGGATGGAGTCGGTTCGGCGTTGGCCCTCGCGCTCGGGAATTCGAGTTCCTCTTCTTCTTCCTCTTCTTCTTCGTCATTGCGCTCTGGCGCGTTCGCCCTGCTCGCGTGCCCGCAGGTGCTGCTCCGCCTGGCGGACCCGCCTCCTCCGCGCGACGAAGACGATGACGACGATTTCGACCTCTCTGACTCGAGCGATGACGACGAAGACGAAGGCGACGACGCTCGAAGGAGGAAACCCGCGGGGTCTTTGTCGGCGCCGGCGACGGCCTCTTCCGCCGCCGCCGCGGCAGCAGCTGCTCTCGAGAAAGCCGCGGGCCTGCGCCCCGAGCTCGCCGCCGCGCTCGTCTCTCGCCCCTCTCTTTCGACGGCAGACCTGAGCAGCAGCAGCAGCAGCAGCAGCAGCAGCCAAGGCAGAGAAGCCAAGGCAGCGGCGGCGGCTCTTCGGCTTCGCTTCCTCTCCGCTTGGGCGCTCGCGCTCGCGCGATGCGAGGCGGTGGCACCGGGAAGCGCCGAGCGCTCGACGCTCGCGTCAGCGTTCTGCGAGGCCGAGTGCGTCGAGGTCGCGAGCAGGAGCCCGCTCACGTCGAACTCGAGGAGCTCCGCCGTGTGCGCGCTGCTCGACCTGATCGTCACAAGGTGGCTGCCGCTCTCCGAGTGCGAAGGAGGAGCAGGAGGAGAAGAAAAAGGTCTCGCGAAAAGGAGGAACAACAGAAGCAAGGTCGATCCTGCGACCGCTGCTGCCGAGGCTGCCGCTTCTCGTGCTGCCGGAGGGACGACTTTGGCGACGTGGACGCTGAGCTCCTCTCTGCGCTCTTTGGTGGCTGATTCTTTGGCGGCGGAGAAGAGCGTAACGGAAACCGGAGCGAAGAGGAAGAAAAGGGAGCTGAGCCGGCACTCGAGCAGCAGCAACGACGACTGCTCTTCCGAGACCCAAACCCGCCTCCTCGCCGTCGCCGTCTTCCGAGCCTGCCTCCGCCTCCTCCCGGCGGCCTCTCGCGACTGGTTCGGAGGGATCAGGCACAAGAGGCTCCAGTCGCGCGTCGAGAACTACACTTTGCGGGTCGAGTCGCCGTCGATCATCCAAGGGGAGCTCGCCGGCGCCGCCTCGGCCGGCTCCTCCTCCGCTGCTAATTCTTCCTCCGGCTCCTCTTCCTCCTCGTCGTTCCAGGTCAAAACCAACGCCGCGATCCGGGAGGCCGTCGCAACCCTGCAAGTCGAGGACGGCGTCGCCGTCGAGCTCGCCGTCACGCTGCCGCGGTCGTGGCCGCTGCGCGCGGCGGCCGTCGACGCCCGCACCACCGCGGGCGTCTCGGACGCGAGGGCGCGGCGCTGGCTGCTGTCGGCCTCTGCCCTGCTCCGCGTGGGAGGGCTCGGGTCCTCCTCTCCCGCTGGTGGCCGTGGTGGCGGCGTCGGAGGCCGTTCCGCTGGGGGTGGGGGAGAGGGCGGCCTCGGGGCCGCCCTGCGCCTGTGGCGAGCCTCGGTCTCGAAAGAGTTTGAAGGGGTCGAGGAGTGTCTGATCTGTTACTCTGTCGTGCTCGCTTCTTCGGCCGCTTCGGCCGGCGGCGGCGGAGGGGGAGGAGGAGGAGGCGGGGCTCTGCCGAGGAGAGCGTGCAAGACCTGCGGCAAGAAGTTCCACGGCGCGTGCCTGTACAAGTGGTTCCGGAGCTCGGCGCGGGCCGCGAGCTGCCCGCACTGCCAGAGCGACTGGAGTTAGAAGAGAGGTGGAAGAGGTGGAAGAGGTGGAAAAGGTGGAAGAAGAGGTGGTGGAGTTTTTTTTTTTTTCGCCACTGCTTCGGTGTCAAACACTTTTCAAAAAAAAGGAAAAAACTTCAAGTCTCTCTCTCTCTTTTGGCTTCACCTTGCCTCTTTCCGACCGAAAACCACCACGGCTGCCTCGGCTCGCGTGTCGATTGATCATCGGTTAGGAGAAACAAGCGACAAACTCTTCGTACCAGAGTTGAAAATCAAAAAGAAACAAAAGACTTGAGGCAAAAGAAAAACAACCCAATCGATTGCTCTCTGTCTTTTCTTTGTTCGTTCTCTTTCCCTTTCTTCGCCTCCGCCACGCCATGTGGAGGGGCAAGTTCGAGTGGAACCCGGGGCTGATCGTCTCGCAGATCGTCGCGATCCAGGCGGCGTTCTACTCGAGCCTGGGCGCGCTGCTGATCCTGCTCGTCGGTGAGTTTGATTGAATGATTGATTGATTCATTGATTGATTGATTGATGGGAAGATGGCAGCGGCGTCGAAAGAAGAAGAAGAAAAACTCGACCCGCAACGACCAACTCACCCCGCCTTTCACCCCTCCCACACTCACACACACACACACCACTCCCCTACAGGACCCTACACGGACCACCTCTCCCTCGACCACGTCTTCTCCTACAAGACGCTGGACTTCCGCTCCTTCGGCAGCTGGATGACGGCGCTCTCCCACTTCGGGGCCGCCGTCGCGTGCGCCGTCGCGGTCGCCGCGCTCGTCGAACGGGCCAAGAAATGCCTCGACTTCGCCTCCACTGCCTACACGCTGCACTTCCTCGCCTGCTGCGCCGTCGGCGGGTTCCCTCGGAATGGAGGCTGGTGGCTCATCAACGCCGGAGGCTTCGCCGCGGCTGCGCTGTCGAGCGAGCTCGTTTGCCTGCAGAGGGAGATGGCCGACATCCCGCTGGGCCAGGCGCTACGGAGGGCAGCTGCCGAGGCAGCGCGGGGAGGGGCAGCGGGGCTGGCTGCGGCGAAGGCCGCGGCGACGGGGGGCGGCGGAGGCGGGAGCGGGGGTGGGGGTGGTTCGGTGGAGCTCTCTTCGGTCTCGGCGTCTCCGGGTTCTTCTTCTTCGACAGCGACGGCGACGCCAGGGAGCGGCAACCGAGGGAGGTCGTTGCTCCCCGTTTAAATAGAAAAAGGCGACGCCACCTCCACTCGTAATAGAGCTCTTTCTTTTTCTTCCTTTTGTTGTCCTTTCTTTCGTTCGTTCGTTTTGTTCAAGTACTTGCAAAAAACAAAAAAACAAAAAAAAATGAAACTGAAAACACAAAAAAAGGTTCTAATTCCTCGCCCCACCTCCTCCTCCTCCCCCGCGCGCTAAGTCGTTCCTCGCCTTTGTCGCCCTCGCGCCCGTGCCCCCCGCGGCCAAGCACCACGGCGCCAGGTAGGGAGAGGACGAGACCGCGACTGGCGTCGTCTTGCTGCTGCTGCTGTTTCGAGCGGAAGCAGCAGCAAGACCACCGCCGATGATGCCGCCGGCGAGGAGCGCCGGGGGCAGCTCGAGCGCCGAGCCCACCTGGAGAGCGACGACGCCGGCGGAGGCCAGCTCCGCCGATCGCAGGGGGCAGAGGAGGTGAAGGAGACCCCGCTTGCCGTCGATGCCGCGGACGAGCGCCAGCGAGACAGTAGGAGAAGGCGAAGCTCTAGAGAAAGCAAGCTCTTCTTCTTCCTTCTCGTTACCGCCGTCGTCGTCGTCGTCATCGTCGTCTTCAAGTCCTCTCCCTGCTTCCGCGGCGGTCGTCAGAGCAACCACGGAGCCGTTGAGCACCCTCAGCGCGTTCGAGGGACTCGAGGGCCTCTCTCCCAGGAACTCTAGCCGGATGGAAGAGAGAGGCAAGGTCATAGGACGCGCCGCGGCCAGCGCCGCCGGGAGGAAGAGGTCGAGAGAAGAGGAGTTTGACGTTTCTTTCTCCCCTGTTTCTTCTTCGTCATCGTTGTCGTCGTCGTCGTCCGCCGCTGCGCTCTCGACGCAGGAGCGTGCGAAAGCAAACCAGAGAGCGGTCCGAGCGTCGGCGGCAGAGTACCTCGACGAGTTGGCAGCACAAGAAGTCGGGAAGATCCCCTGGAAGAGAGAAGAAGAAGGAGGAGGAGCAAGGCCTTCGTCGTCGTCGTCGCCGTCGCCGCCGGCGCTGTTGCTCTTGTTGCTCGTCAGCGCCGGCAGCTCGACCACCTCCAGCAGAGGAGGCAGGTTCCCCCCCTCGAACAGCTCGAACGCCTGCGGCGCGTCCCTCTCGCCGTTCCCCGTCGAGAGCCGTACAACGTGCGTCGGCCGCGCCGCGGCGAGCGTGGCCCTGAGCAGGTCGAGCCCGGCGCCGCGGACCCAGCCGGGGGTGTTGACCACCAGCGGCGGCCAGAGAGGCTTCTTCGCCGTTTTTTTCTTCTTGTTGTTATTGCTGTTCTTTTCCGTCTCTTCTCTCTCGACGCCGTGCTGCCAGTGCCAGCGAAGCAGGGAGGAGACGGTGGCGCAGGCTCGGTCCGGGTCGCTCGCGGGGGAGAGGGCGCCCAAAAAGTGCGCCCAAGCGGCTCTGTGCGGCGGCCGGCGGAGAGAAAAGCCGTTTTCGCTGCTGCTGCTGCTGCTGCTCTTGCTTCTGCTTCTGCTCCCTCCACTGCTCCCGCCGCCCGCCAGCAGCGGGCGAGACAGGTGGCTCAGCGATACGAGCCCCGGCGGCGTCAGCTCGGGCTGGCCGCAGTCGGCGTCGCACCAGGCGACGACGGCGGGAGGGCTAGAGGCGGAAGCGTCTTTCCTTGTCGAGTCGTCGGCGAGAGGGGAGCGGCAGCAGCTCATCAGCTCGTTCGCCAGCAGGCGCGCAAAGGAGGACTTGCCGACGTTCTTGGGGCCCACGACGACGATGGAGGGCGGGCCACCGCCCGCAGTGAGGCTGGCCTGCGCGCAGCTGGCGATCGAGGCGGCCGCGGCCCGCCAAGAGGCCGGCGGCGGCGGGGGCAAAGTCGGCGTCGCCGTCGCCGTCGCCGTCGCTCCTGCTCCTGCTCCTGCTCCCGTTCCCGTTGCTGCTGCTCCGCCTTGAGGAATCGCGCGCGAGACGGCACCGGATGGGCTCGTCTTCCCTTCCGCGCTGCTCTGCGTCTTCGGGACCGTGACGGAGATGCGACAGCTGCGGGCGGTCAGCGGCACGTCCGCGGGCCCCAGCGGCGCGGCCTCGAGCCTGGCGACGGCGCCGGCCGGGACGGCGAGGTGGTTGCGGTGGTGGTCGAGGTCGAGACGTTTTTCCGTCGTCGTCGAAGCAGCAGCGGCCGATGCGTCGTCATCGACAACGACTTTGTCGCCTTCGTCCACGCTCCGTATCCTCCATCCGTGGCACCACGCCGCGCCAGACGTGGCCTGAATGATTGCAGGGCCCGTCACAAACAGAGGGAGGTTGGCGTGGAGGTCGTGGGAGGAGGTGGAAGTCGATTCGTGAGGAGGAGGAGGAAGAGGAGGAGCGCCGTCGGCGCATGCGGCATCTTCGTCGACGACGACATCAGAAGAGGCTGGTGATGCTCTGCCCCCTGGGCACTCGCGGTCGTTCGATTCGGATCCAGGTATTCGTCGCTTCTTGCGAGAGGGCATCTCTGAGGTGGGAGAGAGATGCTCCTTGGCGGAAAAAGAAGCTTTGCTTTTTTACTAGAACACGGAAGGAAAAAACTGGAAGGAGAAAAAAAAATCGTCGAAATTTTTCTCCACACTTTTTTTCCCATCGACGTTAAAAAAAGGCATCGATCAAACACTTTCGGTCTCTTCTTTTCTCCACCCTCCTCTGCTTTTTTCGCTCTTTTTGCACCTGACATCGACGTAGAAGACTATTAGCTTGCTCTCCGCGAAGTGACAGCGAGAAAAAAGGAAAACAGTCGTTATCGGAAGCAACAAAAAGAATCAGCAACGATGGCCGACTTGAGCCACCTCTTGGCCGAAAAACTCGACCTCGACAATGCCCCGGGCGGAGCGAGCAGCAGCTCCAGCTCCAGCTCTACTTCCACTGCCGCGCCCCTGCCCCTCAAGCTCACCGACCTCCCCAACCAGGTGCTCGTGTCGATCTTTGTCGTGGCTGCGGACGATGACCTGCGCTGGGCTCTATTCACGGTTCCTTTGTTTGCAAGGCCTTCCGCGACCTCTACCGCTCGAGCGACGCTTCGCCGCTCCACGACCTTCTCTTTCTCGACTTTGAGGAATAAGCCGCCGAAGCGAGCACGGCGACCTCGCACCGATCTTTTCGTCGCGAGCCTGTCGTCCGTGCCTCGAGAGTCCTCTCCTGGGCTCGCACGCATGCCGATTCGGTGCGCACACTGATGCTCTGCCCCCGAAACGGCGCCTCTCTCGGCGACTTCAACGCAACAAACTTTGCGCAAGTCGTCGCTGCCGTCGGACCTCACCTGACCGAGATCTGGATCGATGAGGGCTTCCAAGAGCTCGTGAGACCTCCCTTCTGGGCAGCGCTGCGTGATTACGTCGTACCCGCTCGAAAGCTGCGCAAGCTCCGCGTCGTGGACATCCCAAAAGGCGTTTCCATGAGCGACGTCGAGTCCTCGGCCCAGCTTCGAGGCAGCCTCGAGGAGCTGGTCCTCCGGGGCTCACCTCCTCAAGACTTCGACCCTGACATTGGCCTGCCTCGCTTACCGGAGTCTTTTCTGACCCTCACCAACCTGAAGAAGCTAGAGTTGATCCATCACTTCAGGATCAAGGCGATCCCGGCCGGGATCTCGAATCTCAAAAAACTGAAAGAACTCAATGTCATCGGCTGCGACCTCCGCTCGCTGCCGAAAGAGCTGGGCGCGCTCACGCAGCTAGAGCATCTCGTCGTTACCGGGAACTACAACCTACGTGCCGTGCCCGACGACGTGGCGTTCCCTCTAGAGCTCAAGGGAATGAAGTCTCTGCGCGACCTCCGCCTCGGCATCTGCGGCCTCCGCCGCGTGCCGGCGTTTGTTCGCGAGGTGAGCTCGCTCGAGGAGATCTGGCTCGGTAGCAACGCTGACTTGCAGTTCGACGTCCCGCTCAACTATTTGGTCGAGTGCTGCCCTCGCATGCGCCTGGTGGATCTGAAGAAAGGGCAAGGGGGGTCGTGGAACCCGCAGTCGATGGCGCACCTCGAGGCCTTCAAGGCGAAACTTGAAAGGGAAAACCCGAGCGCCCAAGTCGACTTTGAAGAGTTTTTTGGTGGTGCGTTTTTTTTGTTTGCTTAGGAGCAGCGTTTAGAGACAAAGAGTCAGCGCGCGCGAGAGAGAGAGAGAATGCTTTTTGTGTCGAGTGTGCTTGTTTTTTCCTTTTCGGAGCGGGCAGGTGTAGAGAAAGAGAGAAACAAAAAAAATGGAGCAAAAGTTTGTTTCTTTTTTTCTTTTTTTCCCACAACACCAGAGCCTTTTTTTCTCTCTCTTTTCTCTCCACACACACACACCCTTCACTTCCCTCCTCCACCTCCACCACCACCCCCGGGCGCGATCGGGAACATCGCCACGAACGCGTCCCTCCCGCCCGATGCCAGCAGGCCCCGGTACGGGTGGAAAGCCAGCGCCCCCACGGCCCCTGGCCTCGCCCCGAGCAGCGGGCCGTGCGCCCTGACCGTGCCCGCCGCGCCGCCTCCGGCGTGCCACAGCTTGACGACCGACGCCGTCGTGCCCGTGGCGAGCAAGGGAGCGTGCGGGTGCGCGGCCAGGGCCGTGAGGCCTCCCGCGGAGTGCGCGGAAAGGACCGCGGCGACGCCGGCGGAGGTAGCGGTGGCAGAAGAAGATTTGCTGTTGCTACATCCGCCGGCGCCGCTGCTGCCGCCGGGGGACCGAACGTCGATAAACGCGAGCTCGCCGCAGGCCGCGGCGGAGACGAGCGCGTGCGGCGATCCGCCCGACAGCGAAGGGGCGGCGAGCCCCACCAGCGCGGCGCCGGAGTGCGGGCGCAGGGACAGGACGGCAGAAGCAGACGAAGAGGAAGCAGAAGAGACACGGGCGTCGATGAGCGAGAGCGTCCCGTCAGAAAGCGCGGCGGCGACGAGCGGCGGGCCACCGGTGCTCGAGTCGAGCGCAGCGAGCCTGGTGACGACGGGGGCTCCCGCAGCAGCAGCTGCTGAATCCGAAGAAGAAGAATTCCCAGTACCACTGCTCGCAGCCACGAGCGTGCCGATTCTGCGCTCGGAGGACAGCGACCACACGGCGACGCGGCCGCGGGCCGACCCGCCGCCGCCGGCGGCGTAGAGCAGGCCGCGCCGCTCGTCGAGCGCGAACGTCGCCGGGTCGAAGCCGAGCCCGCCCGCGGCGTTGGCGAAGCCCAGGCCGAAGCTCCCTCCTCCTGCAGCGGCAGAAGCTGCGGAAGCTGTCGAAGCAGAGGAGGACAGGGCCGCGAAGGAGCTGGAAGGGGAGAAGCCCCGGATGGCGCCGACGCCGCCGAGGCCGCCGAGGCCGCTTCGGTCGAAGAAGAAGCCCGTCGACGACTGGCTCGACGTCTCCCTCGGCGCGGCCTGCCACGCCGTCGCGAGCCGCTGCGCGCCGCGGAAGGACCAGTCCCTCCAGACGCGCACGCAGCCGTCGCATCCGCCCGCCAGCAGCACGGAGGCGTGCGTCTCGTTGAGCAGGAAGAGCGATGGCGGGGCGCCGCCGGCGGAGGCCGCCGCCGCGGAGCGCACGGCCGCTGCCGCTGCCGCCGCTGCGGCGGTCGTCGAGGTCGAGGCCGAGGTCGGAGGCATCGCCGTCGCCGCCGACGCCGCCGCTCTACTGCTGCTGCTGTTGCTGCTCCTCCCACCGCTCCCCCCGGCGCTCGCGGAGGTGTCGGACCCGTCGAGCGCGAACGCGTTGACGCAGCGCGCAGCTGCGGGGTCGGCGGCGTGCTCGCCGGAACTGCTGGACCAGCCGGAAGAAGAGCCCGACGAGGAGCTCGAGCTCGAGCTCGAGCTCGACGAATAGACCCGAAGCACGCCGTCCTCTCCCGCCGCGGCCAGCGCCGGCCTGAAGGGGTGCAGCGCCAGCGCGTCGGTGCCCTGGACGCCCGCGGTCTCGATGCAGACGACGGCGCCGTCGGCCAGGCGAGCGCCGCGGGAGTAGGCCGTGGCGCAGGCCGCCAGCGCCGAGGAGCGGTCGCGGCGGCGGGCCGCGGTGAGCGCGGCGTCGCGCGGAGAGGCCGATGCCGCCGACGACGACGGAGAATAAGCCGCCGACGCCGCCCCCGCGTCCCCGCTCCCCGCCCTCCTCGCCGCCAGGAACGCAGCAGCAGCGGTCCTGATCCCGCGGGGCACGCCAGCCCAGCCCGCGCCGTCGCGGACCAGCATCGGCTCGGAGAAGCGGGCCCTGGCCTCGGCGAAAGCCGGCGAGGGCGGCAGCGGCGGCGGCGGCGGCGGAGGCGTGAGGGGCCTGTTGGTCCCTCCTCCGCGCCCGTCGTCGGAGCTCGCCGCGGAGCTCGCCACGCCTCCTCCGGTGGAGCGAGGGTAGTAGTAGGATGAGGAGCCGTAGCCGCCCGCGCTCGAAGGGCGGAGCACGAACGGAGGCCACGCCCCGGCGGCAGTGGCGGCATGTTTGTCGCGGCCGGCAGCCGGAGGAGGCGAGAACGCTGGAGAGGAGAGGAAGGGCTCTCCATGTTGCTGCTGCTGCTGCTGATGTTGCTGCTGTTGCTGTTGTTGAGAAGCGGCAGCAGCAGCTGCTGCTGCTGCCTGTGCTCGTTCGCGATCGTTAGATTGCCTCCAGGACAGAGGCTTCCAGCGCGAAGAAGAGGCGCCTCCAGCAGCACCACCACCAACGCTGCCGCCGCCGCTCCGGAGCTGGTCGGCAGCGGCGGAAGCGGCGGCGCCCCCGCCGTACGACAAGGCCCCGGCGCCGACCCCACCGGGAGACAGCGGCGTGACGTAACCGGACCGCAGGGAAAAGTGCGAGGTCCCCGCCGTCGCGGCCCCGACAGAGGAGCTGCTGTTGTGGTTGTAGTTCGACGAAGAAGAAGCAAGGGGCACGCCGACGGCCCCCGGCACCGGCTCGACGTCGACGCCGGCGGCTCGCAGCGCCGCCTCCGCTGTGGCCGAGACCTGCGGAGAAGGGTCCGCCGCGAGCGCGGCCAGCGCCGCGCGGACGCGCTCGTGGATCGAGATCGCAGAAGAAGAAGAAGAAGAAGAAGGCGAAGACGGAGCGGCGTTGTTGTTGTTGTTGTTGTTGTTGTTGTTGTTGTTGTTGTTGTTGTCGCTTCTGTCGTTGTTGGCGGCAGCGGCGGCAGCAGCAGTAACACTTGACGGCTGCTGCGGCACCGACGCCGCCGACACCCCTCGCTCGTAGGCCTCGGCGACGGCGGCCAGGAACGCCGGAGCCTGCCCCACGGCGAGCCTCGCGAGCGCCGCGGCGGCCTCGGCCCTGACCAGCGGGCTGCCGTCGGCGACAGCGGATCGCAATATCGCGTCCGCCGCGGCGGCCTCGGTGGCTTCGCGCGGGGCGGTGCTGAGGTGCGTCGGAGGAGGCGGGGGCGTAGGGGGAGGAGGAGGCGGGGGTGGAGGTGGAGGAGCTTCGACAAAGGACCCGTCGGGGTTTCGCTGCTGCGGCTGCTCTTGCTCATTCGCCGGCGGCGCTTGCGCTTGTTGCGCTTGTTGCGCTTGTCGCTCCTGTTGCTGCTGCTGTTGCAACGCAGCCTCCGCCGCCGCCGCCGCGTCATCTCCGCCTTCTCCCCCTTCCCCCTCCACGGCGGTGCACACCAGCCTCCCCAGCGCGAAGACCGCCGCGGCCCTCGCCTCGGGGCTCTCCCAAGACAGCAGCGCCGCGAGCGCTCCAGGCGCCCCGGAGCTCGCAGCCGCGGCCGCCAGCTCCGGGGAACCGTCGACAAGCGCCCCGAGGCACAGCGACAGCCACTGAGCCAGGAGCAGCCCTCCTCCCTCGGCGTCGCCGTCGACGCCCCCCGTGGCTGGAGGCAGCGAGTCCATCATCATCATCAGCGGACGAGAAGAAGAAGAAGAGGCAGGAGGAGGAGCTTGGAACCTCGACGAAGGCACCATCGCCGCCGCCTGGCCCGCGGCCGCGACACCGACCAGCCTCCGGCAGAGGATCTCGACGAGCCCGGCCCCGGCGCAGAGGGCCCGGCCGCGCCCGTGACCGCCGGAGCAGACGGAGGCCAGCACGAAGGCCGCGTGCGCCCTAGGCGCGTTCCCCGGAGGCGGGGGAGGAGTCGGAAGAGGGGTGTTGCTCGCGGCGCTCGCGCCCCCCCCGGCCGCCACCGCCGCGGCGTGCTGCTGCTGCCACGCTTGTGCCTGCGCCGCGGCCGCGGCCGTCCCTGCGTCGGGCGCATCCAGCTGCCTCAAGAAGTACAGGTGGCCGCCGTCCTTCACCAGGTCGGCCTGGCAGGTCGGGTCCAGCGCCAGCACCTTGGCCCAGATGAAGACCAGCGTGCCCCTCAGGTCCGCGGCCGTCGTCTGCAGAAGCTTCAAGACGTAAGGAAAGATCCCGACAGACAGCGCGAGGTCGACCGCCCACGCTCCAGTGTCGACGAAGCGCGCGAGCAGGGCCAGCGCGCGCAGGCGGTGGACCTGCGAGAGCAGGACCTGAAGCACGATGGGGAGCTGCTCGGGGGGGCGGGCGCCTCCGGGACCCGTGGCGGGGAAGGGGGGCGGCGGCAGTGGCGGAGGTTGGGAGGAGGAGGAGGAGGTGTTGTTTGCAGCGGCGGCAGCAGCAGTGGCGGCGGCAGCAGCGGCAGCCGCGGCAGCTGCCCCGCTGCTCCCAGCCCCACCACTGCCGCCTCCTCCGACAGCCGCGGCCCTCTCGAGCCAGAGCTCAAAGGCGGTGAGCTGGTCCGCGAAGAACGGCGACGGAGAGAAAGGAGCGCCACCATTGCTGCTGTTTCCTCCTCCGCCGTTGTTGTTGTCCGAAGACGAACCGCCCTGTCCCCCGTTCTGGTTGCTTCCGCCTCCTCCTCCAGAAGCGGCCAGCATCGCCGGCAGCTGCAGCAGGCACGCCTCCGCGGCCAGGTCCCAGGCCTCCCACAGCGGGTGCGACGCCGTCGGCGGCAGCGCAGGGTGCGAGCGCGGGGTCACGCCCGCGGCGCGCAAGACTCGTTCGGCAAGCAAGAAATTGCGGAAGAGCGACGCCACGAGCAGGTCCTGGCGGAACAGCCTCTGGAACAGCGCCCGCGGCAGCGTGTTCCACGCGATCGAGTCCGTGACGGCGGTGAAGATCCAGTTGAGCTCCCCCAAGGGGGTCTTGCGGTCTGTCTGCTTGCCCGGGATGCGATCGACCAAGTCTCTCGTCAGCCCCTCGGGGGCCAGCGGCGACCTCGACGCGTGCCACCTCAGGGCTACTTTGATCGGAGTGGTGAGGCACGCGGTGAAGGCGTCTGCAGGCAGGTCCGGGGTCTGCGGCAGGGACTCGCGGGCGCCGCAGGCGGCCAGGAGGATGACGTCGGCGAGGGCGTCGCCGCTGGCGGCGGGCGGAGGCGTCGGCGTCGGCGTCGGAGGGACCGGGAGAGGCGGCGGGTTGGGCAAGCCGGCGGCGGCAGCCGCGGCATTCGCCTGCTGCTGCTGCTGCTGGTGCTGCGCAGCAGCCTGAGCCTGAGCAACAGCAGCCTGCGCCGCGGCCTGCTGCGCGTCCGCGGCCCTCTGCGCCGCGAACGCCCTGAAGCACGACGCCACCAGACCCGCCGCGGAGCAGTCGAGCACATAGATCGCGGGCGCGCCGACCCAGGCTTGTAAATCATAAACCGAAAGAGGGATGTACTGGGTGTAGCTCTTGTTGAAGACCCAGACCTCGCCGTTGGCCGTGGGGCGAGGCACGCCGTGGCCGTTGTAATGGAACAGCACGCGCTCGCCGCGGGCGGCGCGGCGCGAAGAGGCCGCGAGCTTGCGCACGTCATCGAGCGTCGGGTCCAAGTGCGCGCGGTACCGCGCCCGCGGCTGCCACCGCTCGTACTGGGCCTGTAGGTTTTTTCCGACAGTCTCCAGGGCCTTGGGAGGCGCCATGGACAGCGGGTCGACCCAGCACTCGAGGCGGGCGCAGGGCGAGATGCGGAGCACGTCGGGCGGGTCGACGCCGATGTTGAGGCACAGCGCGAGCGCGACCGCCGTCGTCTTGGTGCGCTCCTTCTGGCGCCAGCGGGAGACCGGCGGCGCCCCCGGGGTGAGCGAGGGCGTGGCGAGGAGGTTTGCTCCTGCGGAGGAGGGGTTTGCGGAGGTGGAGGCTGCTGCTGAGGTCTCGTGGCGGGCCTGTTTTTTGTTTGAAGAAAAGAAGAGAAGAAAAGAAGAAGAGGTTGAGAACGAGAGAGTTTTTTTTTTGGCTTGGTTTTTTTACGCCCTCGCATCGCCTTGATTGTTTTCCCTCTCTCTCTCTCTCTCCCTCTCACCTCGCAGAAGTACACCCCCGGTGACGTCGACGGCGGGATACCAGACTCCTCGAAGGCTCTCCTTCCCGCCTGGGAGGCCGCCGGCGGAGCTCCAGAGAGCCTGTTCCGGGCGAGCTGTTCAGCGAGGGACGTCGTCGTCAAAGACGGAGGAGCAGGCGACGGCGCCGACGCCGAGCCATCCGGCTGCCTCATTGCTTCTTCCCCTCTTGCGATGGACCCTTTCTAATCAGCTGAGCAGAGGTATCTGTCGACGACGAGATATAGAGCCGTGTTCTGGAAAGCGAGCCCTGCGGGACGCGGAAACGTAGCGTGCGAAAAGGGCGAAAGAAAAGAAAAAAGTGAGGGAGCGATTTGCCGAATTCCCCGGCTCGGCATCAAAAAAAGAAATTGACTCGCACTCTCTCGATCAAAACTCAAGAGGAAGCGACGCTCGCTTTGTCCTTTTCTTCTGTCCACTCTCTTCTCTTTTCACTCAAGAAGCAGCACGATGGTCGCCGCAGCCTGGCGCGGCGCGCTGAGCCGCAACCTGCAGGAGCTCCGGTGAGAGCGATGGAAGAGAAGAAGAGAAAGAGAAGAGAAGAAGAGCACCAATGAGTCGATAGAAATTCATCATCGTTTGTCTTCTGACGCCCTTTTCTTCCTCTCTTTTTCCTACCCTTTATCCACAAAAATCAAATAAGGATCCACCTCTGCGCGACATCTCCGGGGAGTCAGGGCGTCAGGTATGTGCCTGTGGGAGGAGGGATCGGGGGAATGGGCGCAGCGGAGAGAGAGAGAGAGAGAGAGAGAGAGAGAGAGAGAGAGAGAGAGAGAGAGAGAGAGAGAGAGAGAGAGAGAGAGAGAGAGAGAGAGAGAGAGA
>Ga0210003_1000401_pt1 | contig 39459 bp, 54 predicted proteins | sample LantaG_FD_182804 | JGI IMG/M metagenome (GOLD analysis project Ga0210003, IMG submission 182804) | Deep subsurface microbial communities from Baltic Sea to uncover new lineages of life (NeLLi) - Landsort_02402 metaG (SPAdes) (version 2) | ecosystem: Environmental > Aquatic > Marine > Oceanic >...
CTTTGATAGAAAATATTAACATAATAAAAATCTTCTTATAATAGTTAAGAAAACAGAAAAAATGAAGGAAATATAATAAAAACTATATTACTTTACATAAGATATATTATAGGACGTTAAAAACTGAATATCTTTATTTATTATCTTCTAAAAACTTAATGATATTAGCGATATGAGCATAATTTTTAGGAACAGTTTTTCTCTTTTTCCATCTTACATAGGTAGCGTGATGAACTTTGAGTAGTGCAGCCATCATTGTATCAGAATATTTTTTACGTTCTTGAATTTCAATCAACATTTTTATTGTCTTTATCATTTTCTTCTTGCCTCCTACTAATAATTATAAACCTTTTTTATACAGCTGTCAAGCTTTATTTTAAAAATAAATGAAATTATTTTGAATTATTTTTGATATATTCTTTTAGTGCAATCTGGCATATTGAAGATAAACTAATTTTTACCGGGTTAAAATCCTTTGCCAGCTTAATTGCTTTCTCTTTCAGCTCTTTTGATCCACAGTCAAATGTTATCATAGCTCTTTTGGTTTCGTTATTCTTAGGCATATTATTCTCCTTTCTTCTTAATCCTCATCGGTGCCGGTTTGACCGACAGACCGGGAAAAGGCTTCCCGGTTTCGGATTTATTCTTTTGTCTTTTTTGCTTTAGTGATATCATCTCCAGCTTTCCAACTCATATTAGGCTTTTGCTTTACATCATAAATTTTTCCATCTGAACCTTCTACACAATTATAACCCCAGCCGTCTTTCCCAGTATAGCCATTGATTACTCGAATTACAGTAAGCTTTTTCATTTCTTTACCTCCAATATAAAGTTTTTTCTATAATACAATTCTCTTCATCTCTCATGGTTTTTCCATCTACGCCTTTTAGAAAGAATGTTCCATGCCCCATATTTTCATATCCTTTACTTTCTAATTCCTTTTTAGCTTCTATATATTTTTGATGTTTTTCTAATATCACTTGAAATTCTTCATCAGTTTGTATTGTAGCTATTTCTCTTCCGATATTTGCAGAGTGGCTAATTACAAATTTATCTTCATAATCTATTTTTCTTATTCCTAATCCTCCTTCTATTTCAATACTCCCTCCGTAAGATGGGCTTTCGAGTTTGGTTTTTATTTCGCTTAATGTTACTTTCATTTCCTTACCTCCTAATTTCTTTTTTCTTATACCTAATTATATACCCAAATAATAACTTTGTCAAGGGTTTTTATAAAAAAAAGTAAAGTATTTTAATTTATTTTTTAAAGTATATACAAAGTTAAGAGGAATTATTATTTATGTATCTTTTACGAAGCGTAGGAAACTGTTATTATATAAGGCTTTCAGGAGATGGGCTATTTCTATAATCATAAAATTGGCTAAAAATAAGGTTATTTTTGCTTAAAATCGCTGTAACCGTTGACATATAAGAGTTTGCGTGATTTTCGGAAGTGTTCTATTTTGGCGTATATGAAGAATATTTTGTATACCCCTTATGATTATACCTATTTTAAATTTGACCCCCCTTAAAAACGAAAATAGAGCGTCTTTTTTTTGAGGTAATATGAAATCTTAGCCAAAACAAGAAAACCGGCTTTTACACCGGCTCTCTTGCGGAGGAAAAAATGAGCTGGACATAAACCGGTTCCAGCCGCCGGATTGGGAGGATAGGTATTATACGTATCCTAATATTATATTCCTCGATACTTTTAAATCCGGATGTTTTTCAAATAATCCTTCTTCAACTTCGATGATCCATTCCGGCTCTTTGAACATTTCATTTACTATTTCATCTATAGATTTTTTAGTTGCCATAAAGCGGTCAACTTCTTCTAAGATCCTCTTACTTAATTTATATCCAAATTCCTTCTGGTCTAAATAGGTAAACCAGGCCTCTATTTCATCTTTGTGTTTAACATCTAATTTCTGCTTTAGAAACTCATCCATTATCTTTTGCTTAATACAATAGATGATAATATCCTTGGTAAGCTCAAATAATATTTTCTTTATTGCCTTTTTATCAGCACCCTTTATTAATATTGCTATCGCTTCAGCAGATAAAAAGAAAATTTTTGATGCCTCTTTTAGTCCGATTCCCTTATTTAGTCCAAAGGGAACTCTTCAAGCGGATATAATTTAATCAGTTTATCTCTTAACCCTAATTCAATTGTCTTTAGACTATTATCATCAAATTCAGTTGTCGTTTTTTCTACCTGAGCTTGAAGTTTTCCATGAATAGTACCGTAGATAGTTTCTACCTGTGCTTCTACAAAAGCATTTCCTGCTTCTAAAAGTTTATTCAATACTTCCCAAACTGCATTTAAATCAATTGCCATTTATCATCACCTCCTTTCCTAATATATTTTTACTTTTTAGAAATTTATCCAACCATTTACATAGGCAATAAACCCTGCAAACAGTGCCAGTACAAAACCCATTAATAATTGTCCCATTATATTTACCTCCTTTCTTATTCTCATTTTTATACACCAACTATTTCGTGCATATAATCGTGAACTAACCGGTAATCCCGGATAACCTAATTGCCAATTTTATGCCAACTTAATCGCCATGTAGTCTAAATCTACCACGGTTGTAGTCAATATGGGTTCACACCCCATATATTTAACATACAAGGTAGATATATGCAGTATCGTTATTTGGTATAAAACGATACCAATGATAATAAGTAATTGCGTTATTATCATCTTGTGCAATAAATGCACTTATTCAAAATATGCTAAAAATTTCTCCTCAAATTCTTTACCTTTCTCGGTATAATTGTGATCCATATCGAAATCCTCGTGTATATCCACAACGGCACACTTGAAATCGTCTATGGCCTCTGCTTTTGTTTTTCCCGAACCATATAAATTTAAGTCACTTGACTCTACGGTATAAAGCTTAGTAACTATTACCTCGATAGGCTTTATTAGTTGCAATCCTTTAATTTTATTTATTAGCATATTTAATCACCTTCAAAATAAAGCACCCGGCCCAGCAATTCCAGCTCGGCATCGTTCTTTTCATCAGGTGTGCCATTCTCTATTTTATCGAGTAAATCAAAATAATCCATTTAATATACTCCTGTTTATATTAGTTATTAACCATACGATGAGTTTCTATTACTCTTTCTATATCATGGATAATATCTTCCAGTTTCCAATTATTGTCTAATGACATAGTCATAATTCTTAATATTTTAACTATAAAATTTAAACTTGACATCTCTACCTCCTATGTCAACTTTACCACCCAACTTGTAAAAATTCCTTACAAGTCTGGTAACGTTACTTGGACACTCTCCGTTCTATGTAGTATTTTGTCTACCATGAGACGCAAGTTACTTTGTAGATAACCTACTACACACAAATTAACAGAAATGATAACTACCTGTCTTTGTAAACCGATATACGTTTCTTTGTAAACTATCGTTGTCGTTATGTTCACCAATTCGCTTTGAAACGGCATTAGTGAACACTACGGCATTTTCATATATTGCCGTTGGTTTGTGTTACAACTTGAGGCAACCGATTGGGACCTCATCTTTTTTTAAAGTTCGTTTCGTGTCCTGTGGGGCTACTCTTTACATTCTAAGTGTAATTTTCTCCATTACGTTTACATTACTACGCTTTCAATATAGCGTCTTGTATAGCCTTCTCTAATATCCGCTTTTGCCGTTTCCGCCTCAATCGCCTCCAACATAGTTTTGTAGAAGCACGGACACGAACAATGCCATGACAGTCGTCCCAGTCCCAGCGTTCAACTATATTTTTATCTTCTTTGTTAGGGTTGGTTTGCATAGTTATCCTTTATTCCACTAAATGATAATATAGATTTCGCTATTCCACTAAAGCCAGATAAATGAGAATAATGGCAATAGTAGATTATTTCTCCTTATTGTCATATCCCAATAAAAACCATTTTTCTATTGGCATTATAATAACGTGTCCACCTACATTTATACCAATATTGCCATCTTCAGTAACGTGAATACTTGGTGAATAATAATCTCCTTCAACTTTACGCCATAAATTTTTATCAGTATTAATACAACCTAATCCATTTTCTCTCTCCATAATAATTTTATATTCCTCCTTAAACTTTTCTTTAAATTCTTTATTCTCTATTAACTTATCAAGATATATTTTTTGTTTCATTTTTAAAGCGTCCTTTAAATAGCATTTTCAAGAATTGACCACCCCACCTATCTTGGTTGTTTCCTTTCGCTTAAAAAAGTTCCAGTAACAACTAACCGGTATCTTCAAGAAAAGCTACCATGAGCTTTTATCAGCGGGGTGGTACCTTTATGAACGGTTTGCCTATAGGACTTAACGCCACCGTCGGAGCGTTCGGGCGTCTATACGCTTGGTATAGCACCTCGTCTAAGGCAGTCATATAAACTGCCTAACCTGCATAAAGCAGGGGAGTCGTATAAATTAATCTTTCCAATATTTATTATTACCGATATAAAATTTCTTATCAAAGAATGTTATAAACTCTACCATTACCCGGTTAATAGTCCCGTCTTTTGCTAACCGCATATGCAATATACCGCCACCGATATCATACCGCAAGGGCTTCTTCCTGGACCAAACATTCTGGTCAACCGTGCAACCCATCTGAATACAATGCACCTCACGAGGGAAACAGTAATCAATTTTATGATAATGCCCGATTAAAAGTATCCGAGGTTTTTCACCTCCCTGAAACGACTCAACTATCTTTTGTGGCTTGTATGAAGTAGCATAGGCAGAACCACCACCCGGGTGCATTACCCTCATCCAGCTTTTACCTTTTATCCCCTCAAATGGGATATCACATTCAAGGTAACCGAGATACTCTAAATCTTTTCTACCAGCGTTTTCGGCTACCATTTGGGTATATTCACCGATATTAATATGCTCCCTTTGGGCATACCAACCTTCATGATCATCCCCAGCTATATATCTTGTAATTATCCCTTTACGTTTAGGATAGTTATTAACGAAATATTTTACTTGTGGAGTCATCCCCATTGTATGTATATCAAACTTATTAAATCTACTTTCCCCTTCGATGTAGTTTCCGCCGTGATAAACTACTTCAATTTTCTCATCTGCAAAAATATCATAAATTAAATTAAGCTCTTTTAATCTTTCATACTTTGAACATAGGTGGCTGTCAGATACAAAGCCGATTTTTAGATTATCACCTTTCCAGTAATCAATATTTAATTTTTTAGTATTGCCGGGTTTAATTTCTTTTGTGAGTTCAACCTTATTATCTTTATAATGTATGTTAAATTTTTTATCTTCTAACTCTTTAATGATCCTTCTTACTTCTTTTGGTATTATCCCGGTTTGATTACTTAGTTCCTCAATAGAAAGACTACCCTTTTTTAATAAGTCTTTTAGTTTGCTATCATTAGACTTTAATATTATATCCTCTTTATTCCTATACTTCTTCGCTCCTTCTGTTGGATATTTACCACAAGATTCACATTTATATTTCTGTTTATTATGTTTATCAAAGCCTCGTTTAGTTAAGTTTGTAGACCCGCAATGTGGGCATTTATAATTTATCAAATAATCTCCTCCTTTACTTATTCAAATTCAAAATACCTTTCGAGGCCATCATTCTCCTCATTTTCATATTCCTCTTTATCAATCTCCAGCCTGTCCCCGCAAAAGGGGCAATAACTGACATATTTGTCCCCCTATATTGCTCATTAGTCGCTTCCATCGTTCCCCTCCGGCGCCGGGCATATATTGTCATCACACTCGATAGTTGTTTTAGTTACATCGTTATAATTTACCCAGAAATATTTAGCTACGAAAAAACTTATCCCAGCTATCAATATAAAAATTATAATAACTCTAATCATCTTTACTTCTCAACTTCTTCCATTAAAAATTCATATAGTTTTGCTATCCTATGAGTCCACCCTCTCAGGTGTGTCTTTTCTGTCTTACAATGGGTATTGAAAACTATCCTCAAAAGTAGATACAATTTCCAATCATCTTTACATTCCTTCAATATCTCTTTTGCCTTACTTACCCCACTGTTTACGGCCGTATCGAATACCACCATAGCAAAGGGTAAAGTCATTGTATGGCAATTCGCTTTAATCCAATACTCTCTATAAAAGAAGTTTGTTGCCCGTTCTTTTGCTTCTTCTATTTTTCCTTCGTCTATAAGTATTTTTAATTGTTTGACTTCTTCCGGCCACCACCTTGAACTTATGCCAAAAATGGTAAGTTTCCCCGTATCCTGGGGATCATTAGATATAAACCCTTCAACAAGTAGGGTAAATTTAACTGCCTTAGAAAATTCGTTCATTTAATCTTATCCTTCCTTATCCCTCGAATTTAAGTAAAATTTTATTAACAAAGTTTCTATCGATGCAAATATTCCATAAGCGGAAACTTTAAAAGCGTCTAAAGTTACTCCGTCGCAAAATAATCTATAAGTGATAAGTAAGAAAAAATAAGTAAAGGCAATTAATAAACCTCGCCTGATTAAGTGATATTTGTCTACCCAGTTCATTGCTTCGTACCAAAATAAATACCGATAATAGACGTTATAAGTGACACGACAAAAGCGATAACCCCGCTTTGCCCTTTCATCTTTGCTATATCCGTACTATTCTTGAATGTTCTACCATTTAATGTATCTAATCTTGTATTAACTCCATCTACTTTTTTATCAATGTTTCCAATCATTATTGCTAATCCTTCATTGGTTACTTTTGCCATTACTTCATCTCCTTAATCAATTATTTCTTACAACATTCTTACGATTGATACATAACAATATCTTGTACTTGCGTCTCCATTAGTTATTCTAATTTTGTATGTACTCATAGTGCAAGTAAAGTAAAGAGGAACTAAGATATCGGTAACTACTGTCCCAGTTCCACGTCTTGCAACAAGCCATTGTCCAGTATCACCAACTGTATTAGTCCCTGTTAGTTGCATAAGCGTTACCATGTAAACAGAGTTAGTTTCAATATCAAAAGATGAATCTATATATTCATTTTGAGCAAGACCCCCACCCCCCTCTAATTTTTCACGATAAACAAAACTGCTTACTGTTAGACTGGTCGCAGAAGCAACACCTAAAACAGGAGTAACTAAAGTAGGTGAAGTAGCTCTCATACCTTTTTCCCCTACGGCGAAATTATCACCAATATCAATCATATTTCCTATTAGGTCTAAAGCTTGATTCATTGTAACAATGCTAATATTCTTTGCTTGTATATAGTCTATGAGTTCATTCATCATTGCTACGTCATCTGCATCAGTAGAATGTAAATAGAAAATTATCCATCTATTTCCTGATTCTGCACTGTCAACATACGTTTCATAAGTAGCTAATGTAGTATGGTCATCAGCACAAACTGAATATAAGGCATAAGTATTCAAAATGGAGGAGTTTACTGCTTCTGCCAAATCTGCCCATCCACTCCTTGCTGCACGATAATATTCTCTTGTTATTCTTCTAACGATTTCATTACTCTGATTAAAAGGATAGGCAAAGTTATTGACTGTTAAACCTAATGCTTCCAGAGCATTTTTAGAATCTTCTAATTCGCCTCTAATTTCTGCCTCAGATAAAGCTGTAAGATGGGGATGAGTTTTTGAATGACTTAATGTCTCCCAACCAGCACTTTGTAATTCCAATAATTGTGCAGCGGTTAGAAAACCAACTCCTTCAATTTTGTCAGTCCAAATTGCTGAACAGGCAACTTCACCTTGAGCATCAAATACAGGTTTCATTACAGTATAATCTGTATCATTTGAATCATCAAAAATAAATGTAACCAATGCTTGAGATTTTTTAGGACTAAAACTTATTTCATCAGTAAATTTCGGAAGAGTCCCAAATACCAACGCACCTGTGCCAGTTTCATCACTTATCACCCCTGCAAGTTCGGCAGAAGTAGTGGCGGCAAAGGCAGATAGTTTATTTTGAGCAGGGTAAAAAATTTTAGCCTTTACAACCCAATTCGCCCCATCACTCTTAAAACTTGCACAAGCCCATTGATAATTAAGACCTGTAAAAGTTAATGCCCCATTGATGGTTTCAGTCCCATTTGCATCTATTGTAATTAAGTTAGTATTGTTATCAGTTTTTATAATGGTATATTCTAATCCAGTGTTACCTACGGCAGTGGGTAAATAAAGAATATATGCTGAAGCAGCAGAAACTTTAACCAACCCGCCTTCGGCCGCAGTCAATGTGCCAGTTTCTGTCTTTGTGGTTGCTCTACGAATATCAATAGTGCCACCTGCAGACCCGTCTTTTGGATAGGCGTCATTGAATTTGCTGTGTCCTAAAAGTTCACCAAGATCATCAAGTATTTGCCTAACTTCATTTTCTGACTCTAAAGCGTCACATTTATCGGCTGCGCTGACTTTAAAATCTGTACCACTTTCAGAAGTATATTTATACCTTGCCATTATTTACCATCTCCTTTATTTCATTGACAATTGGTAATTGTCTATCTCTAAATTCAATAATCTTCTTTTCTACTTTTTCAATATCACTATTAATCTCATTCCCCCAAAATACTATGCAATCCAAACCTGTATTTTTATATTCCCTAATTATTTCATTTATATTTTCTCCTTTATACCAATAGTTGCCGAAAACTTCTATTATTTTATTTCGCCCTGTAAATTTAAAATCTGGATTTCGACGTTTTTTTTCTGTTAATCTCCAAAACATACCATTGCCAGTATATTTAAGTCCTTTAATATTCAAATTAATAATTTTATTTTCTATACCTGTTGGTCTACGATTATTCGCTTTTAAGATTTTTTCCACATATTTAGGGTCTGACCAATGCTTCTTTGAAATTTCACTCATCTTCAATTTTACTTCTGGAGTATCTTTTCCTTTTTTCGTCGCTTCAATAACCCTATTTCTATATTCTGGATTTTCCCAACATTTTTTTGAACTTATACTTTTTCTTAATTTTGCTTTAGAAGTATTTAATGCTTCAATATTTCTATTTCTTTTTTCTGGATCTCTCCAACACTCTTCTTTGATTTTTTTCATTTTTAGTTTATATTCTGGGGTATTATGCACATCAATATATTTCTTTCTTTTTTCTGGGTTTGCCCAACGTTTTTTAAAACTCCTACTCATTTTTTCTTTAATTTCTTTGCTCCTAATCCTACCATTGTTATCAGGAATGAATTTTGGCATTTTGCCTTTCAATGCTTCACTCCTAGAACGAATATATATATTGAATTTTTTTAACCATCTTCCTATGGTTTTATTACTTACCCCACATAATTTCCCGATTTGTTCTTGTGATAATTTCTCTCCTGTATATTTCTTTCTTAACCATTCCTTATCTTTATATTCTTCCACTTTTTTACTTCCTTATTATTTTTCTTCAGTCGATTTATCAACTGCTTTTTTCACAATCGGTTTACAATCGTTAGGCTTGAAATTTGCTATCTCACCTAAAACAACTTGCTTAAGTGTTCTAAAACTCCACTGATTTTCTCTATTCCCTACATTGTCTCCAAAATACTGATCTAATATCTTTTCTACCTTACTTATTAACTCTTCCATTTTTATTTATTCCCCCCTTTCTTTCATAATAAAAAAGAGCACCAAAGACTGAGATTTTATTCTCAATCGATGGTGCTCTAAGGCACTCTACAAATTCTATTCGGTTTTTAGGAATTAGTTATTAATTATTAAAAATCTTCTTTAGCTTTTTCTGCTTCTTTTTGTTTATTGTCTTTAGGTTCTTCGGAATGTATTTCTTTGTTTGTGATTGTAAAAATACCTGCATTTTTATCAGGATAAAAAAACAACTGAATTTTTGTCTTATCCCCATTCCAAAATAAGGGATACTTTTTGTTTTTTAATTTTGCTGGCTTGCCAAATCTCTCTTCAAAAATTATTTTTAAAATATCATAATTGGTCTCACTATAAAACATCCCCCAAACTTTATAAAATTGGCTACTATAAAGATTAAATAAATATTTTATTGAAACAAGTTCCGCACTGCCAATCGTTAATTTATCGCTTTTTCTATAATAGTAATTCCCCTTGTGTATATCATATTTAGATATCGCTTGAGAGGAAAACGTCATATCCTCTGTCGGTGCGTCTCCCCACTTTAACCCTCTAAATCCATCAGGTTCATTTTGAAAGGCAAATCCTATTCCTGTAATCAAGAATATTAAAACTATACTTAATAAAATAATATTTTTCATTTTATCCCTCCCAAGATAAAATTTATTTAATTTTTATATACTGTTTCTACGATATTATTATTGTAATCCTTGTATTACATTATACTTGAAGTCATAAACGATATATTTTTTCCATTCCAAAAGTGTAACATGCTTGCTATCATATTCTACAATTTCTCTAAATGTATTAAACCAACAACCGTTATTATTGTAATAAATTGTTTTGCCAGTGTATGATAGTCCATCATCTTCTACATAAACCGCGATAGCATGTGTTATGGGAACGTCTTTAATATCTTTATAAAATATTACTATCATATATGTTCTATAATGATGGCACATAGCAATGAACATCCCAAAGGTAGCAAAATCATTGCAATCGGCTTTTTTATCTTTCCATAAACTATAAGGATCTGGTGCATAATAATCGTGATACTCATAAATAAAGTTCTCTATCATATAATTACTTATCTTTTGTGGAGTATCTAATTCCTCAATCAATTTAATAAACCCTGGGTCGTTTGGGACTATCCACTCATCGAGAATAAACAATCCCCAATCATCAGGATTGAACGGTTTACACTCTACTAAGATTGATGTTAACATTAAGATGCACATAATTAAAATTATATGTAACCAAATAATCTTTTTCATGTAATCATTATATACTCTTTTATTTAAGATTTCAACTTTTTGGATTTTTAATTATCAATTCTTCTACTTTATTATTGTATTTTTTGAAAAAATCAGGATAATCCATATTAAGGTTATCCATTATATATTTAAAAGTTTTCCTTAAAATCTTTAGTTCAGATGATGGATTATATAAATCATTAATCTTAAGTGCTAAAGATACCCTTCTATCTGTATCTATTAAGAAATAAGCATATTTGGTATAATCAAAGGAAATTATTTTATTCTCTACAATTTCATAGAGAGGGAAACTATTCCAGCCATCAGCTCTTACTTTGAATTGTCTGATTTCTTTATCATCTTTCCCTATCTTCCCTATTTCGAGGGTATCTTTTATAAACTGACTATTGGTGGGTAGATTAATCAAATAATCACAACCCACAAAATCATCCTCTAAAATGCTTAGAATGATTTCATGTTCTACTTCGTTATTTTCTTCATCAAAAGTCATCTTCTTTGTATTCAAGTATAATTTCATCTAATCACCACCCCCCTGATGCAGTTACACTTTTCCAACCAGCAGCAGTATAAACGTGCAACAAACTGTCAGCTCCACCCTCTTTGGCTATTATTTGCCCGGCATAATTATTTTCAGTTGGGGCATTTACACTTACTCCCAAATATAATTGTCTTGTTCCAGTCCAAAACATAAGACTACTTAAAGCATTTCCAGTCCCTAAAACTATTTGATTACCGTTTGTAATAAAACCAGCAACTCCATTAGCCTTTTGACCCATAAAAAGAGCATAAGCTCCAGCATATAAACGGAAGTCTGTTTCTACGGGTGAGTCTGTAGAATGATAAGTCAATCGTGCAAAATCTAACGTACTATATTTAAAATAGATTTGCTTATCGCCACCACTAACAGCGTCATACATCCTAATTGCACTATCTTCAAAATATATATCCTCGTTAGTTCCGCCACCAACATATATCTTTTTCACTTTAATTAAATCTGTTCTTAAATAACCGCCTGAAATTATAGTCGTTCCCAAGTCAGTATTTGCTATCTCATCTTTAATTGCTAAGTCTCCAGCGTCTGTTAGGTTAGCTATGCCAGAACCGCCGGTTATTGTTACAATTCCTGCAATATTTAGATTTGCCCCATCCCATTTTAGATATTGAGTATTAGTTCCGATATGTAATTTATATTTGTCTACATTATAACCCATCCAAAAACCAGCAACAGCATCACCATAAGTTTTACCGGATGATCTAATAAAGCCAGTGGCATTTAAAGTGATATTACCAGCCGTGATAGTTCCTAAATCTGCATTTAGAGCTGATAGATTATCTAATGAAACTAAACCTTTTATTGTTAGGGCGGCACCATCCCATTTTAAATATTTTGTGGCATTGCCGATGTTGAGTTTATATTTATCTACATTGTAGCCTAACCAGATTCCCGCTGTTTCACTCGCATAAGAAGTTTTATTCAATACAATCGCATTGTTATCCAAGTCAAAATAAGTTAACCCATCAGTCGATTCAATTTTACCTGTCCGGATAAATTTTCCATTTATGATCGTCTGGCCGTAAGTTAAGGATACTCCCCTCACACTGTCAACTACGCTATGTAATACTCCGATAAGGAAATAATAATATGTGGCGTCATCATCGAATTTTCTTTGAGTGCTGTCTACTACAATCTGTCCGGTATAGCCCTCTTTTGTGCATTTTGCATAAATATAATATGCTGTTTCGTTTACTAAGCTGTCTTGAGTATTTGCCGATAATGTCCAGGTTGTAATTTCATCAGCGATTGATAAATGAATTAAACTTCCGGCACTGGCATGGAATTTAGACACATCAGAAGTATAATTCCCTTCAATTTCAACACCGGATAAAATAAATTGGGTTGATTTTGATCCCACTGACAACATTCCGGTTTCAACTGACTCAGGTCTAATTTTCCCCATATCAAAATATCCGTCTGTGTCAAAGACCATCGTTCTTAATTCTTCTGATGTTCGCCAGTTTCGCCTTGACCGGATAATGTCACCACCATAACCGATTTCTACTTTTTCTTTTAAATCTTCCTGTTCAGAATATAGCCGTTGGATTAACTGCACTTCTAAATGGTCAGTTAGTTTCAGAGTATATTTGTATTCATTAGCCACCGATTTAGTTAATTCTACAATCCGGGTCATAACATCTATACCCAAATCTGTATCTTGTATGGTAATAAAATCCCCTACTTTAAGAACAATAAAACCGGTTTGGAAAAATCGCCAGTCGGGTTCGAGTATATAGGTTACTCTCGGTTCACAATTATCATTAAGGTAAGTTTGAGCTTTGGCCTGCAGGGCTGTTTCAGCAGTGTCAATATAAGATTGTGGAAGATATATTTCAAGTAAAACGTATTTATCGCCAACAGCAGGTTTTAAGGTGGCATTTGGCAGGGTATAACCAACTTCGTCTTGATAAGCAATAATGGTAAATTCTTTGGTAACGTTATTATAATTAGCTACTTCAAATTCATACCCACCCAAATTTCCAGAATTAAAATGTATTTTTGCGGTTACTCCGGGAAGTAAATAATCATTAAGATTAAACATGAGAGGCTCATTAGTATCGGTAAATTTTGTTATATCTCCTCCGTCAACTGCGCTAATCGTTCCTTCCCGGTGAGGATAAATATCATTAAATAGTTCAGTTTGTTCAATTGTGCCATACTTATCAATATTTTTCTCAAGATATGATTTGCCACCAATGGTTACAAATTTTAATCTTCTGGAATGGTCTCTATAATCACTTGACAGATTTTTTTCTGAGCCAAAAGCATATAGCCGGGTAATAATATTCTTTTCGCTTAGTGTAGAGCGTTGTATATTTCTCAAACCCTGTTTATACATAAAAGTTAAACCGGAATTACTACCTGCCTTGTCAGTAAAACAAATATCCTTCTTTGTATAATTAATAGTCGTTTCGGCAGGTCTATATTCGTGGTCAGCTTCAGCAGCGGGTTTATAGCCTATTACTGCTCCGCCTGCAGGGTAATAAGGTAATTCGGCACCCTCAGCAAAATATAAATCAAAATCAAAGTAAAATTCCCCTTCAAATTCATCACAAAGTTTTTGTAAAACCTGCATACAGTTAGCTTTTGAAAAACTTAACAATTTATATTCTTGATTTGTCTGGTCGCAAGTTCCCTTTGCCCATCCAGGATGTAAACGGTTCATGTTAGTTATAATAAGGTCAATAAATGTTTCTAAATTGCCTACCAAATAAAAATCACTATTCCCATCTAAGTCCATGAATTGGGTCTTTAATAATTCGTAATATTCTGATTCAAAAATTACGTTGTAGTCAAAGGAATTGGAAGAATTTTTCTTGATATCGGGTAAATTATTTATATAATACTTAATACCATCAAAGACAATATAATCACCGATTTGAATATCTAAAATAATATGAGAATTAAAAGATGATTTGACAATATCAGCACCCAGTAATTGTTTTGTGAGCCTTGTAGAATCGTCAATTTTTATTGTTACCCAGATTTCAGTTCCTCGAAATATATTAAGATTCAATATTTATTTCTCCTTATAATAATTAAGTTGGGTTGGGCTCCCTTAGTTTAAGAATGAATTTCCCTACCAACATAGAGCTATCCCATTTAGTCAACATATCCAGTGCCCCGCCAGCCACAAAATACACATTCAAATTAGAAGATAAGAATGGTAATTTTAAGGTGTGCAGGCCAGAGCTTTTTAATACGGCTTTGAAGGCATTTAATTGGCTAAGAAAATTAGCCTTTGAGGTCGCTTTCATATAACAATATAAAATTATGTCTCGTGGCTCAAAATATATATCGCCTGCATCAGTAAATGATTCTTCCCCATCTTCATCAAGCCAGCTATAAGCTGTTTTGCCTTTTCGTTTTAGGAAATCTAAAGCCCCTGTTGTCTTTTGAACATATATATTATATGTAGAAGCCATATCTAAAGTGTCTAATAAGTACCCAGATTGCATAATTAACCTCCTATCGACCTTAAAGTTTCATTTTCTAAAGAGCCACCTGCGTTCATTTTATTCCAGATGTTCTCTAAATATCTGTTATAACTGGTGTGCTCAGCGATTTGGCTATTAATAATTATTATGCTCTCCATATTTCCTAATATCTCTACGGTATTAATTCTAATCGCCATAAATTGCCCAGCCAGTAAACCCGCTGTTTCTTCTGTTATTCCGGCAATTGCCCCCGTCAGGCCTGTTACATCCGAAATCGTTTCCGCTACTCCTTCTAATTCTATACCTGCTGCTTCTAAAACTGCTTGTATTGCTTCCCATTTTGTTTCTATTCTTGAGAGTAATATCAAATACGTTGATGCCGCGTAATCTATTTCTCCGGGTGTTAATCCGCCTTCCGTTAAATTGGCAAATCCTTCAAGCCAGTTTTGAATATGTTGCGTAATTATAGTCCTTTTAAAGGCATCCATAATTGCTTTTTTCATCATATCGTTAAAAGTATCAGCAAAGACCTGCGCCGAATCTAATCCTTGAGAAAATCCTTCGGCTATAGCATCGGCAATAGTTTCAGCGGTAGTCCCTGTAAGAATTTCCTGATATTGTTGGTTCAGATTAAATATTTCTGCGTTTATACTTTCTATAGAAGATAACCAATTATCTATTGCTTCTTGATTAGTCTCATCCCATGTCCACCATAGGAATTGCCCATAAGCTGCCTCTTCTGCAGCTATCAGATCATTATATACGTCAATCTGCTTTTGTAATAAGGTAATCCTTTCCTTTATTGCTGCTGTTTCAGCCATCCCAGTTGCTTGATTTAATATGTTTTGCTGTTTTTGTAATTCAAGGGTGATCCCAGCCAATTCTTCTTGAAGTTCAGGAACGTCGGATTTATGCTTAACGAATAAATTAATAATACTACCTATAACAGTTGCGATACCGCCCAAAGCGGTTGCGATACCACCAATACCACCTATTGAAAATCCGATGCTTATGTTACCAATCCCGCTAACTAAATCTGCTAAATCATTTATTGCCTTTTCAAGCTCTGTATCAAAATTACCTACAGCATCGGCAAGATTATGTAAAGCGCTTACCGTATCATCGATTTCACTTCTTACATTTTCCCAAATCTGCTTTTGCGATTCATAAATTTTCTCATCAATCTCAATCATGAGTTCGGCAAAATTAGAATATTTTAATTTCATCTCTTCCAGAAATGCGATATAATTTTCTAACTGCTGATTATTTAATTCCTGGATATTCTTATCTCTTCCACCAAATATCTCTTCACTTGCTTCACCGTATTCTATCTCCGCAATTAACCGTTCTTCTATATTTTTTAGTCTTTCTTTTTCATATTTGTCATCAGTAAGTAATAATAATTCAGCAGTTTTTTTATGGATCGAAACAATCTTTTCTTCTATTGTCTGGTAAGCGGCGAAATAAGAATCCAATAATTCTCTTTTTTCTTTGGCCGCTTCTTTTTCTTTTATAGCTATTTTATTCAATGCGATAGTTACAAATTCATAATATTCCTTATTGGCTTCTGTTTCCTTATAGAGTCCTGCCCTGGCTGTTTCAAGTCTTACTTTATATAATTTATCGGTCTCCCCTATCTGCCTTTCTAAACCTTCTTTGAATATAGTGAATGCTGCTTCCGCTATTTCCTTATTATATTTATCATTAATTTCTAATATATTTTTATTATGCTTTTCAACTGCCGATAAATACTCGGTAGATCCTTCTTCATAATTTTTGATTATAGATTCGAATATATCTTCTTCAGCTTTAAGGTCTTTTTTCCTTGCTTCTGTTATATATTCGTAAAGTTCATCTTCTAACTTCTTCTTTTTCTCTGTTATTGTTTTATTATATTCATATATATCATCAGAAATTTGTCTGTTTAATTCGGCATTGCCTTGATACATTACTGCCATATCAGATAAGAATTGAGCGTAATTACTACCTTCTTTAAATAATAGTGCATTATTTTCTTTTACCCAATCTTCCCCACGTGCTGCTATATCACTCAAATATAATTTATACTGACTTGCCATATATTTTAGTTGGGCTTCTACTTCTTCAATATTAACGGTAGTTATAGTGTCTTTATCGGGACCCTTGCCCTTAGGGGGTTTCGGAATTACAATTGGTTTGCCCCCAGCTATTAATCTATTTAATTCTTTTTCTTTTTCTATGGTTGCATCATAAATAAGATTTAATTTTAGACCTTCATATACTCTACCTTCAGTCGCCAGTGCTAATTTGCCTTCTAATACTAATAGTTCATTTTGTTTTTGTATTCTTTCCTTATCTGTTTTTACAAACTGGAATTGACCTTCCCCTACCTCTATATAATCTTTTATAGCTTTTATTTGTTTCTTTAATCCTTCTATTGTTTTATTAGATTCATCTTTTCCTAAATTATATTGGTCTACATCTAATTTTGCCTGTATTACTGCAATTTTGGCTTGTTTTAATTCTAATTCTGCAATTTCTTTGCTTAAATCTATTAAATCTTTTTTAGCGGCTGATAATAAATTAACCTCGCCAGTGACACTATTAATATTTTCCCCCAAAGTAGGATAATATACCCCTAATGCTTTTTCAGCTGCTGTTAACTCTACCGTTTCTTCTTTAGTCAGTTTCGTTTTGCTTTGTAAATCCTCTATAGTTTTGGTTAATTCATCAATTCTACTTTTCTTTTTTCGTAAGGTATCGGTTAATTCTGAATATACACGGCTCATATTTGAAAGTTCATCAGTAGCCCCGCTCATAGCAATATTAATTCCCTTTGCCATATTGTTCATGGTTTTGAGTATACTATCGCCGAGAGGTTTCAATTTTGCCATTAAATTATTATGGAGAATAGCAAATTGATTTTCGGTAGTGTCTATCATGGTTTTTGTAGCTTTATTAAATTCTTCTGTCCCCTGTGCCATTGCGTCTAAAGATGCTGTATATTTGTCAGCGTCTAAAGCTAAAGCTCCAATTAAACCTCTGATGTTCGGGAAAATGGCTGCAAGTTTTTCCATTTTATCAACATCATTACCAACTGCCTTTTGCATTTCTAATATTATATAAGAAAATCCTTTAGTTTTTAAAGTAGCAGCATCAAATTCAATACCTAATTCTTTAATCATATCTTTGGCTTCTTGGCCAGGTGATATAATTGCTGTTAAAATACCCCTGATTGCCGTTGTCATAATGTCTATTGGTAAGCTCTTAACGCCTGTAGCAATAGAAGCCATTAAATCTTCGAAAGATCCGCCAGCTTGGGCCCACATTCCAGCAACCTTTGAGACTGCGGGAGCTAATTCTTCCATGCGCGTTTTTCCTAATTTAACTGTCATAAAGAGTTTGCCAGCAATATTTTCAGCATCTCCAGCGGCTTCACCGAAAGAGTTCATTATATAAGTCATTGCATCAGCGGCGGTAAAAGTATCGGTTACACCAGCGACGGCAAGTTCAGCAGAAACTTTAAGTATATCCATAGCCTTTTTTCCGTCATAGCCGGCCGACACAATTTGATAAAGAGCTTTGGTTAGTTTTTGGGCACTATCGGGGACGGTCTTTGACATATTAATAATTTCTTGAGAGATCCCCTTGTAATTATCTTGAACCGCTTTTGAAATTGTCTGGACTTCCTTCATGGCAGTTTCGAAGTCTTTGGCAAAATTGTAGGCCTGTTTGGTTATCTTTGCAAAGACCATAGCGGCGCCGATACCCAACCCAGCAAAGATATCCATTCCAGTTACTTGACGGGATAATAGACTTAATATTCCTTTGGATTTAACTGCACCCGCTTGGAGTCCAGTCGTATCCAACCCCGTACGCCAATATAAAGAATCTGATCCACCTACATTAAGAGGCATAAACTTTCTCCTTCATTTTTTTATGACATTTCTCACATAAAGTTATACCGTTGTTTATATCCCAAAATTCCTCACATAACATAGCTTCTTCTAAAGTTGTTATCTCATAATATTGTAATATTTTAGAAAAATTTTTAATATGATGAGCATTTAACTTTTTGCCTTTATCACCACATCCTTGGCAGGTAAAATCATCCCTACAATAAACATCAAATCTCCATTTTTTATATTTATCAGAATTTCTTATCTTATTTCTAAGTGTGGATATACCACCTTTCCAACTTGGATTTTTATCCCCTAATTTGGATTTTCTTATTTTTTCTTTTTCTTCTTTTGTATGATGTCTTCCATATACAGGATGATTTTTACCAATTACTCCAAACCAACAACTGTCTATTCCGCAGCATTTACCTTCCCGGGATTTACTCATCTTTTCTAAAGTTTCCTCAGAATAAATTCCAGTTTCCCCTTTATTCCAGGGGATATTCCCTTCAAGACTATTCTTTATCTTTAATTTTGTTTCTTGGCTATGATGTTTATCTTTCCAATATCCGGGTTTTCCTTTATGAATTTCACTCATATGTTCCTTATAATCTTCATCTTGCCAATTTTTTAATCCTGCAATCCTTATTTTCTTTAAAGTTTCATCGCTTAAATTCTCTTTTAAATGGGCAACTCTATTCTTTTCTATAGCTTCTTTTGAACGTTCATATACTCCAGTCGGCATTTATTTATCTTCCTTAATTAATCTTTTCCTTGTCTTTTCTGTAGCTGAAAAAATATCCCACCTCAGAGGTAATCTTCCCTTATTCATCATTATCCCTTTGTTTAATATCTCTCCACTTTTCTTATAATTCCCTTTCTCAAAGTAATAGGTCGCTAAATAATTTAGTATTTCAGGAAGTATTACTTTGGTATTTGATATTAATAAACCCTCGTATAAACTACCTTTTTTTTCACAAATATTTACAGCAATCTCGAAATATTCTTTTGCTTTTTCGTCATCTTTCCCTGTATACCAATTTCCGAGCATTAAATATAGTTGGGATATTCTACTCGAGTAGTGACAGGCCTCCCTCTCTACCCTTTCAGCATTTTTGATGTCATCAATGGCTAAATAGGCGCCGAGAATATTGCAAAATGGCTCAAGAAACGCTGTCCAGCCCTCATTATATTTTGCTTTTCTCATTTGCTTCATCCATATCTTTCCGTATTTAATAGTGTTTTTAAAGTCGCGTGTTACATAATAGGTTTTGACTAAGTGAGTTAAATTATGCAAATTATCCGGATGTTCTTTATATTCCTTTTCGAGCATTGGCAGGCTACGTTCCATTTTATGGTCATATAGCTTTTCGCCCTTTTCGCCTTCAAAAACATAGCCATAATGATTCAAAATTATATGGGGAGCAAATAAATAGGGAGCTTTTAGGACAGGTTTATTATGCACCGCCTGCTCATAACAAAACTCACCATCATTTTTAAATAGCCGGGGTTGTAACATTTCAGAATATTGCTTCAAATCCCTGGTATGGTAATTATAAAGTTTTACAAATACTGCCGGCTCTTTATAGTTTGGATTTAATATAATATCTTCTAATTTATATAGAGAGTTTTGCCTAAGTTCCTCATCAGCGTCTACTATAAGAATCTTATCCCCGGTAGCTTTTCGTATCCCATAGTTGCGAGCCTCACTAAAGTTCCAGGGAATAAATTCTTTCTCATATACTTTGTCAGTAAACTTCCTAGCAACATTAACCGTTCTATCTGTTGATCCTGTGTCAACTATTATTAATTCCGTTAAATTTTCTAACGTTTTATCGTCTTTCATCATAATAATAGGTAAGAAAGAATCTAAGCACCTTTGTAAATTCGCTTCCTCATTTTTAACAATTAAACATATTGACAATTTCGGTTTATTCAATTATTTCTCCTTTATTTAGAATAAATCTCCTATCTCTCCTATATCTTTAATTTCTAAATCTTTTGCCTTTTTTTTCTTCTCATCTTCTGGGCTATACGAAGGAATACTGCTCATTAGCATTGCGATGTTTACGTATGAATAATTCCACAATATATCCTTCATAGGTATTCTGAAATATTTCATCAGCCCCCCTATTACTCTCCAAGGGTTTCCTTTTTCTTCGTCTGTAGAAGATTCATCCCCTTTAGAGATGCTAAACTGGCCAAAAAAGGGGAGACGTCCATTTGCTGGATCACCAGGGTCAATATTTTCAACCCTTCCTTTGCCGTTAAGTTTTCATTCAAGAATTTAATTAAACTTTTAGGCGGCTCTTTCTCACTATTTACAATCCCATAAGCAATCATCTTAATCAATTTATCTTTATTCTCTACTATATTTTTTGCCCCTAAATCTAATATATTAATTTTTTTCCCTTCGCTTTTCATAACTCCCAATAATTCCTCAGTATCTAAATCTAATAGGATCTTGCTAATCTTTAATAAAGACCCCATTTTAATAGGATAGATAACGAATTTTCTTTTAACTGGAATTAAATTCAGCTTATGAAGTACATTCGTTTTAGTTACCGTTATCTCAAAATCTACTCCCCTTTCAAGAATGGAATCGATAGCGTCCTGTTTAACCTTCGTTGGATTTACCTCTATTTTTTCCTTAACCTTCTCTAAAACTTTGGCTTTTACTTTATTTTTTGGCATTTTTGCCTCCTTTTTTATTAATCTAAATTATCATGAACTACAAAACTAACTGTTTCTCCATACCCTTTCCAAGTTGGTGATTCTATATATAATTGAATATCCCATTTTCCCGCAACATCTAAATCATTTGCTATTGTGATATAGTATGCGTAATTCGTTCCTTCTGGTACAGCAACCCATTCTCCTTTTATTCTCGATGTACCAGGTTTAGAATATATAACTTTCCAAACAGTAGCTCCAATACCAGTGGCAGATATATCACACCCTGCGTCTAATTTAATTTTTGTTCCTATATCATTTTTATATATTTTACTCATCAGTCTGTCTCCAAATTAATTTTAGAATTAAACGTAACCTCTCTTGTAATTCCCGAAGCTAACGAAATTTCTTTTGTTATGGTTGAGCTTAACGCAAGCTCTTTTATTATGTTAGAATCTAATGTAAGTTCCTTTGTTATATATGAAAGGAAAGTTATAATTTCTTTAAATCGAAAGGCAGTTCCACCAAATGTAAACTGTCCACTACTTACATATACATAGAACACAGCTTCAGTTTCGTAAATACATTCGGCAATTCCCGAGTAGATAAATTCTCCACTGCCCGCATACAGATAATTACGTGAATATACTTGTGTTGCCGTCCCTGAACAGGTGAAATCTCCACTACCTATATAAAAAAATCCAATACTATAAAGAGCAGTGCCACTATAAAGTAATTGCCCACTTGCCGAATATGAAAAATTTCTACTATAAAGACAAGGTGCAATTCCCGAAAAAGCAAACGTTCCATTCCCTATATAAGCAAAATTAAATGTGTAGGATTGTGTGGCGTCTCCACTATAGGCAAAACTACCACTTCCCATATAAGATAATCCTAAACTGTAAAGACCTGTTCCATTAAATTGACAAGTTCCACTTCCTATACAGGTAAAGCCGACTGTTATTGTCACCTCTCCTGAATAGGTTAATTCTCCACTTCCCGTATATAAATAGTAACGGGAATGTGTTTGAGTGGCAGTTCCGATAAAAGCAAGTGAACCACTGCCAACGTATTCAAAATTTGCAGTAGTTTGATAACTACAAATAGCACTACCAGAAAAAGCAAATTGCCCACTACTTATATAAGTAAATCCAATTTCTGCTATAGCAATTCCGCTATAAGTAAAATCGCCACTTGCTGTATAAAGGTAGTCTGTTGAATGAACTTGTATCGCAGTCCCTGAATAAATTAAACTTCCGCTTGCTGTAGTGAGATAATTAAATGTAAAAGTCTGGTCTGCACTACCAGAAAAGGCTAAACTTCCACTACCTTCATATAGATAATTCTTTGAATATACCTGAATGGCACTACCAGAAAAAGCAAATTGACCGCTTGCTGTAGTGAGATAATTCCTCGTATGAGATTGGGTTGCAGTTCCCGAATAAGCGAATGAGCCAGTGCCTGTATAAGTAAAGTCACCTTCTGGTGGAGCTTCTGCTGCCGCCTTAATAATCACCGTAGCCGCCGCCCATTCTTCAGAGGCACTCATACCGAATACTGCTGTGCCTGTTTCGCCTTCGGTAGTATCTATTGTGTAAAAATCTACTTCCATTAAAAATGCAGTTTTAGCAGTAATAGCAGTATTATAAAATTTAACCCTCATTGCTGTTACAGTTTGGGTTGAACCAATCTCTTTTTCTACCCATTCTTCGTTGGCAAAAATACCTTCATAAATATTATGCCAACCAGCACCCCCGCCATCATCATAATAAACATCTAAACTTATTTCCGTAATACTTGTGTAATAGTAATATGCCCAAAATCTCACCTTTGAACAACTTATAGCAGAATGAGTAAGTTCTAAATAATCACTCCAAGAAGTTGCGGGTATAGGGTTAATTGCATAACTTACAGTATTATTATCATAAACATTTGCTCCATTAGTCCAAGCAGTATCAGGGTCGTTAAAACCTGTCGGTGAAATCCAATTATCACCTGCGGGAGCTTCCTTCTCTCCCCCAGCACCACCAATAGTTCCCGCCTCGTCATTAAATCTTGACGCCAGTTGTGCAGGAAAGTTATAAGGAAAACTCTTTGAAGGATTATCTGCACCAAACATCTGCAAGACTAAACTGCCTGCTGTTAAATTCGTAAAAGCTACTGAAGGGGCTATCGGGGCAGCGTCTACGCCCGATGCACTGCCAGAATCATAAATAGGTGTAGTTGCGTCATGTCCAGTATAGCGAAGGATAACGCCGTAGTAATCCTCACTGCTTTCTTTCCAAGTCCACTGCGTATCTCCATCTGCGAAAAGTTTCCAAGCTACATAAAGACGCATAGCTGCGTTGCCTGCTGTACTGACAATAACGTTCCAATCACTCCCACTGGTTAAGGTAACTGCCTCGTCATCATCTTTGGCAATATAACAAATGAGTAAATCACCAATGGCAGAATTTTCAGGAGCGGCAATAGTTATACTTGTTCCAGTAGCTTTTACTATTCTTGAGTTCTGAAATACTACAGCCATAGGTTACTCACCTACCACATTTACAGCCACTATTCTTTTTTCAAAGAGCAAAAGATTGATATGGTATTCTAAATTATCTATAACATTATTAGGAATATTTAATTGTCTTTTCATACCAACCTCCAATCTTTTATTCACCTACTAATTTAATAGTAATCTTTTCTGTTCCACCACCAGCAGGAATAGCATGTGGTGCGTCAGTAAATCTTTCAGCCCACAATAATCCTGTGCCTGCGATGTCAGTTATGTAATAACCATAGTGAGAACCTGCGCCAGTCAGCGTAAAAGTTTTTTGTGGTTGTGCTGCTGTGGTCGTTCCTGTAGCTGTCTCAACTGTCCAATCCGCCTTCGCTAAGTCTATTGCAGTATAACCAGCAGTATCTGCTTCGGTAAAATCTCCTACCACACTTCCTTCAACTGGTGTATAGTCATTTGTAAAAAGTTTTAATTTTACCGAATCTCCTGGTGCAATCTTATTTAATGAGTAACTTAAAAGTAGGACTTCTCCTACATCTGGTACTAATAGAGCCATTATTAATTACCTCCTTTCATATTATTTTTTTACATAACTAAAAATGTTCTACCCGCCCTAAAATATTACTATCATAGAGCGGGTAATATAATCATTGCCTATCCAGCTACTTGCGTAATTACTATTGGAGAAATTTGAGTCGAAGAAGCCGGTATCATCACATCACAGGAAAAAGTTATTTGACCTGATTCTGTTTTACTAAACCGCAAATCTCCTCCAACCTTGACAGAAGCTCTGGGAATTTCTACCTTTAACTTCTTACTATTGTAGACTTTAGATATTGCTTCTATACAACTTTCCTTTACAACAGCAGCAGTCACAGGTGCGCTCCATGCTCCGGTAGTGCCATTAAAACTTCCACCAAAAGCCTCTAATAATACCGCAGAACCCATATCCCTTGTAGCAAATTCGATGGTCTTTTTACTTGTGCCTAAAATAGATATATCGGGAAGGTCTGTTTCTTCTACAAAAAGGTCAGTACTTGCGGGGGCTTCTACGATAAGATGGGCACTGTCAGGAACAGTAGGGGATATTGTTGAAAGTGTAGTTCCCATTACTCCAGTTACTCCTACAGCTCCAATTCTTATACTTTCAAGTCCAATTAATCGAATGTTTGACATTATTATTCACCTCTTTCTTTATTTTATTTTATTAATAATTTATTTAAAATATTCTCTTCATTAACTTCAATTTCATTAAAATACATTATTTGCCAGCCATACTGTTTAAATACTTCTGACCTTTGGATTTTCCAATCTTCTATGCTATCGTGATTTCTTTTCTTATAGTATCGAGCATAAACCTCTACTGCTATTTTTTCGCTGTTAGTATTAATAAAATCAGGATTATACCTGCCTATAATAAAAGAACCATTGCCGACATATTTGTAAGGTAAATTATGTTTATCCACTATGGATTGAAACTTTTCTTCTAAGCTCGTTGGGATTCGCCTGTGTAAAATTTTCTTAAGTTGTTCTTTGGTAAAATTATGTTTACCTTTTTGAGATTCACTCATCTTTTTTAAAGTCTCATCGGTTAGATTTTCCTTTAAATGACTAATTCTCATTTTTTCTAAAGTTTCCTCTGAATAATGTTTACCTAATTGAGCTTTTCTCATATTTTCTCTTGCTTCTTCAGTATAATTCTTCCCTAAATGAGAAAGTCTCATCTTCTCTTTAGTCTCTTCCGAATGATGTTTACCTAAATTAGCCAATCTCAATTTTTTTTTAACTTCTTTTGAACGATGTTTACCATAAAAAGGATGATTCTTGCCTGATTTAGCAATACTTAATTTCTGTTTTATCTCTTCTGTAGGATATTTACCTAAACAAGCAAAACTGATTTTTTGCCTAATCGCTTCTGTTCTTTCGTATACTCCTCTGGGCATTTATTGGTCTCCTTATTTCTCGATATAGCACTGTAGACGTATGCTCGCGTATGACATGGATATTTGTTCGTTGTCTTGTAACAATATTTGACTCGTGATATCAAAAACATGATATTTATTCGTAGCGTTATATCCTTCAATTACTGCCACCACCGCATCAGTTACTGCTCTTAATCGTGTGATATCAGGAGTGCTATTAACGAAATTCTTACAAAAGCAATTTATAATGAAAACGGAATCATTTATAATTTCGCTACCTACATAATTGCTTAAAGGCAATATGACTATATCTTGTAGTTCGTTATTTAAAGGCTTCTTATTTCGATAGACCCCGCCGTCAATAGTAGTTTTTACACTGGCTACGTTAATTATCGGGTACAAGATATCATTAATGTCTATAGTTGTGATCATAATCTATATTCCTTTATCTTTTTCCTTAGAAGATCCTTCGCTGCCGGTATACTTCCGGTAATTACATCGTATCCCTTAGCCTCAACCGCACAAGCGTACTCCATGCCGGCAACCCCTATTAATACAAACCCTTTAGTATTTTTTCTTAAAACTTCACTTACTATTTTTCTCGCCTGAGCCTGCCCTTCAGGTGTACCTTGTACATCTTCCTGTATAATTTCTCCATTTTTAGCAATGATATAACCAATTGAACTTCTCAGGTTTCCGGTCTGATCATGATAAGTTTGAGTACTCCTGGCGGCATTAACAAATGCTTCACCTACCATAGCCAATGTTAAAATGATTCTTTTTTCTATACTAAGTACGAATCTGTCTATCCGATTATTTATACCACCTTGAGAAAAGCCAGGTATAAGCCCCATTTAACACTTTACCTCTAAATGTTTTTGATATGGAAACAAATCTAATATTACATGTTCCTTGTCGAAAAAAGTTAATTTTGATTCAGCAGGTACATTGTCGACCCCATCGAATATTTCAGAATATATATTATAGCTATATCCGATCATATCCCCCGATTCCCCTATGATATATTTAGTTGAATTCGGTTGGATATTACAGACAATCCCTATCGTTACCAAAGTCCCTGGGGTATATATTCCAATTGAGTTCGTAGTCCCGGCTCCGTAATAACTTATAGTTGCTGTATGCGGATATCTTTTCATTACCATATTGCCGCTCCATTAACTATCGCTTCGTCTAAATCATATTTTTGCAAGATTGTTTTTGCCATTGTAATCAATTGTGCTCCATTATATTTCACTGCAAAAGACCCTTCCTTTAATTCGGGGTGTGCAGCAAGGGTAAAATAGAGGGATGCGGCAGCTAAATCTATATCTTTAGCATTAGCCGCCGCATAAGTCCCTCCGGTCGCAACGCCTCTATCTAAAAGAAGTTTCTCTAATAGGTTATCATTGCTATATTCAGTTAAACTTTGTAGAGCTTCTTTATTGGTCATCTAGCTATGCTCCTTTTATACTGCCCAAGTAGTAGCTTCTGTATCTAAATTGTAAATATGGTCTATGGAAGGACAGCTCGGAAACGCATTAATTTCACCTTTTGTATATTGAGTCACAGGGTCAATGCTACTCCAAGACGAGATTAAAATACCACCCTTTTTAGCTTGTATTACCTGTTTCGGAGGATTAGTCTCTTCCGCAATAGGACCTCGAAGTGTATTTCCACATTGTAAATTATCTACAAAAACTACATGCTTATCTGCACCAGCTGCATTTAACCACGGGTCGACTGATTTGACTTCATGGTCTGCATTCTCATAATCTACAATAGTATCTATTATTACTATTTGAGGAAGCCCAAAAGCCTTTAATGTTATATTTAAAACATTTAAAGACGGAACCATAGTAATTGTGGTAGCTCCCCAGGTTGTATAAGGTACTACAAAATTCCTAACTTCGTCTTTAGTTACCATTTCCGAAAACTTAGATTCATTCATTAGAATATATTGAGGATTTGCTCCAGCTTTTTTTGCGGCTCTTACAACAGTCCTTATATCAGTAATTGGTTTACAAGTTGCTTCATTATCTGCAGCAGACCAAATTCTACCAGCAGCAGCAGTAGACATTGCCTTTTTATTGGCAGTAGGAAGTTGGAAATTTACTACTTCTTCGGTAACTATTCCACCAACATTATTAGTTGTAGAAAGAATTATTTGCCCAGTAGATAAAACCTGTAAAGCAAACCACTCCAAACGCCCTAATACTGCATCCATACAAAAGTTGGTATCGTTAAAGACAAGTTGTAAAAGTGCCCCCTGTTCTGGATTTGCCATAGCCTTAAAAGCATTATAATCGTTGATATCAGTTTCAGTCATTTGTCTTTTTACTCTAATCGAAGGAATTGAACCGGTTAATTTGCTTATGCTTTTTCTTGTCTTGAGAGGGGCAGAACTGTTAAAACTCACCACATCTGCCATTACACGATTCCCTTCACTGCCAATTAAAGTTTCAAAATTCAAATATGGCGTAGTCTTCATGGGGAAGAAGTTAGGCCAATATTGTTTCTCATACGGCCTCTTATTTAACCATATTTCTAAATTCTTCTTATTCATCTCATTAAACATATTATATTCACTCATTATTGTTCACCTCATTTATTCATTTTTTATTTTTTATGCGAATCTTATTCTGGCAGTAAGAGCAGTCTTGTCAGCAGCAGTTACAAAATAAGGCATCTCTGATTCATCGACCGTACCTCTAACAACAGCACCTGCGAATATATTAGCTAATTTCTCGCCTTTCTCGTCTCTCACTTCTATAGTATCCCTCAGGACAGCATTTGCAGCATAAAGAGCGGTTGCGGTTGTAACGGTGGCAGTTTCATATAAGACTGCACCTGAAGCAACACCACCAGTAGCAAGTGCAACAGCTAAATGAAGTGTAGCTGGTTCAGCAGTGACAATTTTATTGGCATGGATTAAATTAGTATAAATATAATCATTAGCCTTAAATAAATGGTCAGCAGGTTCAACTGCTAAAACAGTGTCAGCTGCAGCTGCAGCAGCAGTTACCCTTACAGTCTTGATTACGTTATACAGCCCCGCAGTAGTAGCGTCATCGTTTAACAATGCACCCTTTTTAATTTCTTTGGTATCGGTCGGGAATCTATTAGTTTTAATAGTTACTCCACCGGGAATATCTTCTAATATTTTTAGAAACACAGGATCATAAACAGATCCCGATTCTTTATTTACTTGTAAACTCATTATTATTCACCTCGTTTAAATTATTTATATTTATTCTTCTATTAATTTCTTACCTTCAAAAGTTCCTTCAGCTGTTCCTTTTCCACTTGCAACTTTAGCTATTAATTCTTCATTCATAGATCCAGCCGCTTCGCCTTTTGCAGGTGGTTCACCGTCTTTTAATTTCTTATCGATTTCTGCTTGTTTAAGTCCGAGAACCTCGTCCTTTAAGCTAGTGACACTTCCCTCGATGTCCTCATCTTTCTCAACTGTAATATATTTAGAGAATCCTTCACTTAAGCCTGCTTTTTTTAAAGAGTCTTTTATTAAAGTTTCCCTTTTTGCCTTAACAGTCGATTCGCCGAGACCCTTAACCATATTGGTTAAGTTCCCAATCTGTTCAGTTAGGTTAGCTATTGTCTTTTCAGTTTCGCTCATATTCGCCTGCTCTTTCGTTTTTGTTTCTTCTGTTTTTGCTTTTGCTGTTGCCTCTTCTTTTTCTTTTGACAGTTTAAGGTCATGAGTAGTAATGGCCTGCGAGACCCTTCTGTCCACTTCACTTTGTAGGGATTTTTTATAACTTTCCTCTAATCCAGCTTCTTTAATTGCTGCGGCGAGCTGTTCTGGGGTAAGTTCTATTTTCCCTTTTAATTTTTCAATTTCTGCTTCAATTTGACTTTCTTCAGTCACCTTGATCTTTTCCGCTAACGCCTCATCAAGCCCTGCTTCTTTCAGTGCTTTTTTAATTTGAGTTGTTAAGTCCATTTTAATTAATCTCCTTTATATTTTTATTTTTTTGAAGCCGCTTTAATAGCCGCTTCCCTTAATATAGCTGATATGCTCTTTTGTTTCTTTTCCATTACTTTTATAGCTTTATTTAATAGGTTCTTATCTTGTTTGATATCTTCAGCTCTTAACAAAGTATCCATTGCAGATTCGATTTGATATTCTTCTTCTCTATTCGCCATTATTCACCTCCAATTATTTTCCCCAAAAAAAAAGAGCCAGCCTAAGAAGATTCGATTAAAAATCATTCTTAAGTTGGCTCTCTAAGGGGCTCTCGTTAATTTATTATTTAATTTTCAAATATTATTTACTTTTCAATAAATTCCAATATCTTTATAGGAACATTATTTATATCCGCTCCCATATAAGCACCTTTTAATGTGCATACCTTTTCTTTGTCATTAATATTAATAACTTCAAATGCACCATCGTCTGTATAAACTACCGTTCCATTGCGGTCATTTATTAGTAATGGAGCTTTTTCTTTGTCTTTAATTCTGGCTTTCATATTATCCCTTTCCATAAATTACCTTTGTAAATTATGTACTTTTATACTTAACCAAATATAAAACCCTATTGCAAAAACTGCAACTACTCCAGCACATATATAACCTGCTATTTCGGAATTATCCATTTAAACTCCCTTTAATTTCTAATTGGTTTCCATCCCATTTTAAATAGTGTATATCATTACCAATATTCAATTTTAATTCATCCCAATCTTTAAAATGAAAATCTGTTTTCTGAAATTTTCTATACCATCTTTCAGTTTTATCAAAATAGATTATAATAAATAAAGTTCCAAACCAACCTATTGCAAAACCAATTAAACCCATAATTACGTTCATATTCAACTCCTATATATACATTTTAATTATATAACAGAATTTTTTATATGTCAACTTTTCTATCATTAAAATATTTCTCTTAATTCTTTCAATTGATTTTCGAGTGTCCAGCCTTTATTAATTACCCAACTTCTATATAGTTTAGAATTATAATCTCCATCAGTTATTTCTATTACTGCTTCATTAATTGTATTGAAGATAACATCTTTGGGATACAATCCTTTAGCACCCCTGAAATCATGAATGATAGGTTTTATCCCTCTTGAAAAAGCCTCAAGTATTGCGTAAGAATGTCCCTCGTGGATTGATGTATGCAAGAGATAATTTATATCTTCCCAAAAGCCTTCCATGTCATCTATCCAGCCATGAAAAATGACGTTATCCTCTAGTCCCATTTCTTTTATTATGTGTTCAAGGTATATTTTATACCGTAAGTCCTGATATGCCCCAGCCACGTGTAATAAGTATCTCTTATCAATATCTACCAGCTTTTTCATTATCTGTAATGCCATTTGCGGATTCTTCTTGTAATTAATATACCCGACTAAGGCGATGTTATGCCCCGGCTCTCTCTCTTTGAATGGGATTTTATCTATATCTACCCCATTATAAACTACCGTAGTTTCTACTTTTTCTATAATTCCAGGAGATAATTCATTTAAGATCTCTCTAATATGCGGAGCTACAAAGATTAAACTATCTACCACATCCCAGTTAATTTGTTTCGGGAAGTCGGTAAATATTTCATAGCTGTGAAGCCGGACTATTACCTTTTTCCCTTTTATATTTTTATAGTTAGTCCCTATAACAGCCGATTCATTCGCCCATTCGAAGAAGATCGTATCGCCCCAGTCAATTGCATTAAAAATATCCCATTTAGTCCTTACTACAAACTTCCTAACTGTATAATCACTTGCCAACCCTTCAATTATCGGGTCAATGAAATTATCAAGATCTGCAGCACAAATTACACTTACTTTTTCCAATTTCTTCCTCCTTTTTTACTTTCCATTTAACACCCTCATATACTCCCTCACAAACTCCGGGTTATCCCGAATAAAGCAGGTAACGCCAGTAGTGAGTTGAATATTCATATTCTCATCATTATTACAATCAAAGCGCATTTCATATTTTATACCATGCATAGCTTCATGTAAGATAACCTGCAATTCATATTGATAATTAAGTGAATCAAGTATTTCTATTTCTTTATCCCCTTCATCAATATGACCATCTAAAGAACGTCCATCTTTTACAATTATTTTATGATATGTAATTATATAGTCACTCGAAACAATTCTAACCTTCTCAAACTTTATCCGTTTCTCTTTTTGTTTCATAATCCCCCTTCCTATCCTACATAAAACTTTTGATTCTCTATTAACTGATCACTAAGTACATTCCGTATAACCCGAGCAGGTGACCCCATAACCACCATTCGAGCAGGTACATCTTTGGTAACTATTGAACCCGCCGCAACCAAAGCATCCTCGCCTATAACTTTACCCGGAAGTATAACCGCCCCTGCTCCGATTCTACCGCCTCTTTCTACTCTAACACCGCAAAAATGTTTGAATCGTTCTTCTGTCCTACCCAAATAATTATCATTACTTGTGACTACTCCGGGAGCAATAAAAACATAATCGCCTAAATAGGAATAAGCTGTAATATAACAGTTACTTTCTAACTTACAACGTTTACCTATCATTACATAATTTTCAATGGTTACGCCCCTGCCGATAATGGTATATTCGCCTATTGTAGTATTTTCTCTTATAGTAGCCAAGTCAGCTACCATAACATTGTTAGCAATTTTAGAACCTATATAAATAACCGTGTTGGTCCCGATTATACAATTATCGCCTATAACTGTTGGAGCTAAATTTAAATCCTCTTTAAAAATGCTTATACTTGCTCTCATGGGAAGTTTCCCGATTACTGCATTATCATCAATTCTAACGTTGTCGCCGATAACAGTGCCGTTTCTAATTACTACATTATAGCCAAACTTACAGTTTTTTCCGATGATTACTTTGTCCTCAATAATTGTAGTTCTCACCATACTAAAATCTTCAAAATCGTTTAAATAATCCCTCATAATTACCTCCCAATAATTTTTATTTTAACGACTTCTGGGTTTATCATAAGTCTATTTATATAAATCCATTCTGGTTCGTTTAAACATTTTTCACCACCTTGAGGATATGGTACATGGATTATTCCACTTACAAAAACATCATCTTCGTCATCCCCTGGTAATGTAAAAATATAACCATAGTCTGGTTGGTTATATCCACATCTTTTCCGCCAATATATTTCTACTTTTGCACCAGGATTTATAGGAGGATTAATCTGTTCTATTTTTTTATAATCTGAATCAAGGATTTTATATGTTTTAGTAAGTCTACGTTGTTCCTCATCTTCGCTACAGATATTTACATCTTCAATTAATTCCATTAATGTTGAATTTATTAAACTCATAATTTTTATCACCTCCCCTCAAATACAAACTCTTCCGAACTTATATCCGACCCTTCATCAGCACCTATAGCCCTCGAATATTTTTGAGACTTATAGGCCATCAAAATTATGCTTAAAGATTTTCTTCCTTCATTGCCATCTATCAATGGAGTATCATTATTCCTAACCGCCCATATAAAATCTGCATATAACGGAGTATGCCCATCGCCATAGATATTACCGTCCCCTAAATCATATTCCCTTTTTACCTGCTCTAATGAATCCCGCCTGTCTTCAAAGTCCCAAACTAAGATCTTATTTAAGGCCAACCCGCCTATAACCGCAGTCCCCTTTTCCCCTAATATGGTAAGTGTTTCCTCTAAGTTTGTAGGATAGACATTAACAGTCCCCTCGACATTTCCTATAGCTCCATTGTTAAACTTAATGATAATGCTTCCATAGTCTTCAGCTTGAATATAGGGATGTAAGAAATTCCCAGTCTGGCCATAAACGGAGTATATCCCGCTGTCTATCATCCATTGTAAGAGGTCTATATTGTGGGTGCATTGGTTTAATAAGCAACCGCCGTCTAATTTCCAGGTACCTCTCCAGCCTGCTTTACTGTAATATTCTTTACTTCGATTCCATAAGATCCTGGCAGTACCGGCAAAGATTCGGCCAAAACGCCCTTCTTCGACTGCCTGCCTCAATTTCTGTATAGGCTTATTAAATCTATTCTGGTGACAAACTGCTAACTTTAGCTTATTGTTATGAGCAGTTTTTATCATCACGTTAGCACCTGATATTGACATGGCCATTGGTTTTTCTACGATGACATGTTTGCCGTGGTCAAGGCAGTAGAGGGCAATCCCAACATGATAGCCAGATTCGGTACAAATAGAACAGATATCTATGTCCTCTTTTTGGAGCATTACGCGGTAATCAGAATATACTTTAGGCCATGTAATTAAAACATATCTTTCCCGTGCTTTTGATAGATATTCGGTAGCTTTAAATCCAGCCTTACTCTCTATAACATCGCAGACCGCCACAAGCTCTATTTCACAATAATTGTCTAATACCGCTTTCAGGTGATTATCTGATATCCTTCCACAGCCTATTAGGGCTAATTTTAATTTACTCATTTAACCCCCTCATATTTTTTAATAATTGTCATTACACTCTTCCAATCTATTTTTTAATTCTCTATCTAATTCTTCACTTATATCAAAATTCATTAATTCATCGTGTTTTATTAATTTAATTTCAATTTCATCTAATTTTGATTCATCTAATTCATTTTCAAGACATTCCCCTTCCACTAATGCATAGATATGGTCGAGATATTCTATCAATTCAGAGATTTTATATTTATAATTTGGTTTTGGTAAAACCTTTGTTTTATCTCCCTTTAAATAATCTATGTATTCTTTATTAATCATCTAATTTTTACCTCCTTCATAATTTATAAAATTCACTTATCTTACCTATTATATATTCCTGTTGTTCCCCTGTAAGCTCCGGATAAATCGGCAAAGCCAGCGCGTGTTTACTGGCATTTTCTGCAACGGGGAAGTCGCCTTCTTTGTAGCCTAAATATTTAAAACATTCCTGTAAATGTAGACACAATGGATAATAGATGTTCGTTCCTATACCGTTTTCTTTTAGGTATTTTTGCAGTCTGTTTCTGTCTCTTGCGTAGATTACATATTGGTTAAAGGTATGGTCTTTGTATTGGCTATAGCGGATATTATATAACGGAAGTTTTATCATATTTAACAAACCATATCGTTCAAATAATAATTGATATCTATAGGCTACCTTAGCCCTATCTGCTAACCACTTATCCAAATATCTCAATTTTATAAGCAATATGGCAGCGTGAATTTCGTCTAAGCGGGAATTAATACCTATAACTTTATGATAGTATTTGGGGTCTGCACCGTGAGAACGGAATAAGCGGCAGTAATCAGCAAGTTCCTTTGAAGAGGTTACAATCATGCCTCCGTCTCCATAAGTGCCAAGATTTTTAGTAGGATAGAATGAGAAGGTTGTAAGGTCTCCGTAGCTTCCAGCTCTTTTGCCTTTATATTCTGAACCTATCGCCTGAGCGCAATCTTCTATTACTTTCAGGTTATACATGCAGGCTATATCCATTATCTTATCCATTTTACACATCTGGCCGAATAGGTGGACTGGGATAATTGCCTTAACGCCTAAGCCGGTTTCTTTATCTATTAATTGGCGACCTGCTAATATACAAATTTCATCGATATATTCTTGTAATTTTACAGGGTCTATATTATAAGTATCTGGTTCGATATCTACAAATATAGGGGTCGCTCCTGCTCTTACAATACTTCCAGCAGGAGCAAAGAATGTAAAAGGTGTCGTTATAACATAATCGCCCTTAGTTACTCCCAAGGCTTTTAGGGCTATATAGAGAGCGTCTGAACCGTTGGCCACGCCTACGCCGTATCTGGTTCCTGAATAGCATGCGAGAAAGTTTTCTATTAGTCTTACATTGCCACCATTGATAACTGTGCCTGATTCAAGAACGGATTTAATAGCTGTATTGATTTCTGATTTTATGGAAGCATATTGAGCCGTTAAATCAAATTGCGGTATTTTCAATTTATTCCCTCCTTCCCTTAGAGATATGGAACGTTTGCTTTTTCTAATAAATTAAAATTTTTATCATAGTTTTGTTGTATAAAAAAAGGCAATTGTTTATACCCTAAAATCTTCTCTTTATTCTCATTTATCCATTGTTTAGCATTAGAAGGTATTTTTGTAATATATCGATCTTGAGCAATATTCCCAGTCTCCATATATTTTAAAGAATCCTTTTCGTTTAACATGATTGAGGTAGTATAACAGACGCAACGAGGGTGAAAGTTATCAAAACAATAAGTCTTGGGATATACTCCAACTAAGGAATCGCAAATATCAAAAATGTCATGGTCGGATGATAGGTGTACTTCTATTCCAACAACGAAATCAAGATTTTGTCTCCTAACATAATCGGAAACCCTGTAAGCGGAATTGACTTCGGTTGATGTTAACCGCAAGGCATTTTGATATGATGATCGGTATACACCCGCTCCAGGTCTGTATCCCCTTGCGGCTTTTGATAATACAAGCTTCCTTTCCTGTCTAACTCTTCTAAAAAGTTTATTTGGCTCATTCAAATACATTTTTACATCTCTCGCTATACCCGCCGCGCTTCTACCTGTAGATATACCACTTGCCAAATATAGCTCTATTTGATCCTTCGCCCCAGCCACTATATTCCAGACCCTATCGCTAACCTTTATTCCCGCTGTGGTCCGCGTAAGAAATGTATCTAACGCCTCCATATTCAACTGGTTAAATGAGGTCGGTATACCGTTTTTAGTCAACTTTATTCCCTCTGCCCACTTGCCCACTAATTTATTATTTTTTAGGTTAGCCATATCCCATTGACTGACTACGCCGTTTCCGATATAGGCCTCGATATCATTACGGAGCTTGCCTAAGATTATATCAACTTGTTTTTCTAAGCCTTTATTGCGTATATAGAAAGAGCCTTGAGAGATTGCGGTCGGGTTCTTTAAATTAAAAACAGTTATTCTCTTCGCAAGGTCTTTGGAAGCCTGATTTAATACAGCTTCAATTTTCTTGTTGTATGCGATTATGGCTTTTATATGTTTAGCTTCAAATTGTTCTTCTATAGTCATTTAATACTCCTAAAATAATAATTCTGGGATAGCCTTTATTCGCCGTCTGGCTATCTCGCAATATTCTGGATTCATTTCTATACCTATATACCTACGCCCTAATTCCTTACAAGCCACTCCAGTCGTGCCACTTCCTATAAATGGGTCAAGAATAATATCATCTTTTTTACTAAATTTAGATATTATGAATTTTGCCAAACCTATATGAAAAGCAGCATTATGTTCTGTTTCTCCTTTTTATTTACTCCTAAATATCCCAATGTTTTATATAACATACGATTCTCCAAGTTTTCCTACCTCGCCTTTCTTTTCTTCGTCTAATCTTTGAATATCCTCTTCCGAATCTTCTACGAGAGGATTGCCTCGAACTGCTGCATCTCTGCTCATTATTGCCTCTCCACCCCTTGCAGTCGATAAAGCGTTTATTGTTTCGGTTACATCCTGTGGTAATACGTTCCCGAATTTCACCGATATATCTAAAAGGTCTAAGTTCTGTTTTTCTTTTACATCGGTCACACTTATTATTGCCTTTAATAAATTTATTCTTCTCATTAACGCCTCTCCAAATGTTTCTTCTTTGTTTTTTGCTTTTAAGATAGCATCTAAAAACATGAATTTAAGGGTTTCGCCGGAAGTTTGATTCATACCTTTAACGTTGTCAAAGGATAGATCAGGTGTAGAAGTCATAGAGAAGATTATATCTTTTAGGGTGTTATATTCTAATTTAATCGCTTCCGGAGCCTGGTCCCAGGTTAGGTATTCAGCATCGCCGTATTCTGTTTTACCTTCAGCGCCTATCACACCAGTGAATTGTAATATTTTCCCTACTTCTGCCTTCTCCGGAGGGTTGGTTACTTTCCCTTTTATCTTTAATGTAGGTGATCCAAAGTAATCATTAGTATCAGCAAATTTACTGATCAGCATTTCGCTTCTATCAATTTCAGTTTGTACATCTGTCCACTCCGGTTCAGCCTGCTCATAATAAATAACCGGGATCTTGCCAAAATAATTCTCTTTCTTTACGACTTCCCAGGCCTCTTTTTTAATGCCATAAATAATCTCTTTAGCGGTATAAATATCAATATGCTCATAGGTTTTCTCATCTACATCTTCTAACTTATATCTGCGTACAAAGCCGTCTAAGTCTCCGTTTTCATTGAAGTGGGAAAATATCTCGTCTCCGTTTTCATTGCATAGGAGAGCTACCTTAATATGTTTTATATTTTCATCATCGACTACCACATACCATAGCTCGGCTACCTTTGTTTCAATGAATAACCGCCGTGCCAGCTTCCGATTAAAATAATCAAGCTTATTCTTATCCCAAACATCCTGAATAAGGGTAAATGTATCTTGTAAATTATCTTCTTTGTTGGCCAAGACTAATTTCACGGCATCACCGAATAAGAATGATACAGCCATGTTAACAATTTTCTTCTGATATTTGATGACTAATTTTGCCTGCTCTACACGCCTTGTCGAAGTACCAGTACCAACAGTCTTAACTTCCCTATTTAGGATAGCATGATCCCCTGTATATTCTTTTTCATGAGTTTCAATATCCCGTTCTACCGGGTCTTTACAAAGAACGGTTGTTAGCTTGGCAAAATCGTCTTTATACTTCTCTAAAATATCTTTTATGTTCATGGTAAATCTCCTTTATTAATTACTTAAAATATTCCTAAACCTGAAGCGGTATATACCTCTTCTTCCTCTCCTTCGAAGATCCTGTCATTTAGGGCATATCTGACCTGGTCGATGTAATGATTGTACTTGTCTACAGGTTCGTTTATTGTTTCCCCGTCTTTATTCTTTTTCCATTGATACTGTTGGAATTCATTAATTGCATTTTGACATTGCCTATCTATTACAATTTCAAATTGCCTCAAATATTGAATCCCGAAGTTGACACTTCCCGGACCCTTTTTAGCTGCCAGAGCCTCTATTCCGTAGCCTCTTAATTCAGCTATTGATTTAGGTTCGTTGTCACATCGGATATATTCTTTTTTGATTATCGGTTCGAGCTTTTTAGCTATAACATCATTGGTTAATCCCAGCTCATAGATCATCTCTTCTAAGATATATAAAGTCTTGCCCTTTATAGCCTGCCTACCTGCCGCTGTGGGGTCATTACTATAGCCAAAGTCAAGGCCGTTATAATAAGTCCCGAAAGTATTTTTAAGCTTTGAGAGATCTTCTATGCGCCAGTTGGTGAAGATCAGGTCACCTAAGATGCCCCAGTTGCCTAAGGTGTAAACGTCTCTATAATACGGGTCTTGTTCGTTTTCTAATTCGTCTATATCGTCTTGCTCTAAGAAACGGTTATCCTTATATGTTGTCTTTAATATCGATAACTTGTCATCGTGATATTCAAAACTGCCTTCTATCCAATTAGTGAAGAATTCTTTAAATATCCAGTGCGAACGCATAATCGGATTAAAGGATAATGTTATACGCTTTAAAATTTTAGATTTAACTCCGGTAAGTCCCCTTAATCTCTTCTTTAATTGATTAAAATCATCCTTTTTCATTTCGGTTGCTTCTTCTATCCAAAGATCGGTAATTACACCTTTTGTGGGGATGATCCCTTTTAATTTTTCTGTGTCATCTAAACCTCTAAAAT
>Ga0210003_1000402_pt1 | contig 39439 bp, 35 predicted proteins | sample LantaG_FD_182804 | JGI IMG/M metagenome (GOLD analysis project Ga0210003, IMG submission 182804) | Deep subsurface microbial communities from Baltic Sea to uncover new lineages of life (NeLLi) - Landsort_02402 metaG (SPAdes) (version 2) | ecosystem: Environmental > Aquatic > Marine > Oceanic >...
AGGTTTTACAATGAAAGGGGCACCTTATAAAATTGATAACACACCAATATATCATGTAGATATGGAGGGAGATCCGGTTATGGGTAAAGCTAATAAGTGTGGTTCAATAATCATTAACGAAGACTTAGATGCTAAAGAAATCCCTGCGGTGATCGCTCATGAAAAAGTGCATATAGATCAAATGAGAAGAGGTGACTTAGATTACGACGATGATACGGTGTATTGGAAAGGTAAAAAATACCCAAGATCTAAAATGAACGAAGGTGCTAAAAATCTACCATGGGAGGTAGAAGCATATAAAAACGCATAATGAAATTTTCAAAACTAGGTTATTTAAGAAACAGCCCCGATGTTAACAAGCCTCAGAATATTATAGAAGGGAACGCTATAACAATGAAGGGAGTTGATTTTAAAGTACTCGGAACTGACGATCGAGGATACACTAAAGTTATGTATCCAGGATATGATTATATATTCCCTGGAGCTAAATACGTAATAGAAACACCAATGCAAACAACCAAAAATAAATAATAACTAATTACAATTAACACTAAAACAAACAAAATGGGTTACAAACAATCACCAGGTAGAATGAACATGCCTAAAACAGGAAGAGGAGTTGACACTGTTGCTTTAATGACAGGATCTCCTGCTAGACAAAACGATCCAGTAGATGGCGTCTACAAGAAAGAACTTGAAAATGTTAGAAAAAGAGATTCAGAAGGAGGGTTTATGAATACACTTAAAAACATAGGTACGGGTCTTTCACACGGATTTTCTTCTGTGGGATATGACAGCTCCCAATACCAAGGAAAAAACAACCCATTCGCTAGTGGGTCAAGTGGTACCAAAGATATAGGAAAAAGTATAAGTTCAGCTGTTTCAACTGCTTATAACTATGCAAAAGGGAATATACCAGAAAAAGTTACTAACAAAGATAAACCAAAGAAAGTTAGAGCTGCACAAAACACCTATTTAGACTAATAGTTTGAATAAATTATTCCAATGGCTTACGGGTGGCATTATCAAAGAAGTTGGTAATGTCATCGATAAGCTTACTACTACCAAGGAGGAAAAACTTGAGGCCCATAGATTAATACAAGAGATCTTGGAAAAAGCTGATAAAGATGCTCAAGCTCAAGTAACAGATCGTTGGAAGTCAGATATGGCTAGTGATAGCTTTTTGTCTAAAAATATACGGCCGCTTGTGTTAATATATTTAACGGTAATATTTACTGCTTTAGCTTTTTTTGACGGTAACATTGGGGGCTTTGCAGTTGCGGAACAATACGTGCCTATATTCCAATCATTATTGATTACAGTATATGGCGCTTACTTTGTAGGTAGATCTTGGGAAAAAGCAAAAAGATCAGGTAATAATAAAGAATAGTAATATTAATCAAATCAAATTAAATTAAATGAAAAAAATAATCTTAGTACTAAGTATATTGTTTAGTAGCTTTTTTTATGCACAAGACGTTAAGCCTGTGCCAGAAAAACTGTTGCTAGAAGGCATGTGGGAATCGAATGACACATCTTATACGTGTATTATAACGGTAAGTGAATTTATTGATATCAATAAAGTTAAAACTATCCATAACGTTAGTTTTGAAAAAGACTTAGTTTTGTTAGAAAAAATATTGTTTCAAGATGACACTAAAGTGATAACAACACACACTAACAAAGTAAATGGACACAAGGTTGAATCAACATATGTTTTAGTTGATGCAAATACTTTGTCTAGACAATTTAAAGGTGATTCAGATATGCTTATATTCTACACCAGAGCAGATACAAAATTAAAATATAACTTAAATTAAATCAAATGACAAAAATTAAAGAAGAACAATTAACTAAAATTCAAGATCAACAAAAAGCTTTAACTGACATACTTAATCAAGTAGGGATATTAGAAGCGCAAAAACACGGATTACTCCATGAATTTGCTCATATTAATAAACAAGTTGAAGATACTAAAAAGGAACTTGAAGATGAATACGGACAAGTAAGCATCAATCTTCAAACAGGAGAATATACAGAAGTACCTAAAGATGAGTAGCAACGTAAGAAAAATCAGTATAGGCTCTGATTATAAAAATGACGCCATGCATTATGCAGTAGGGCAGCAAGTTTATGGAGGGCATGAGATATCGAATATCTTACTTGATAAAGCTGATCATTCTTACAACATCTACATTAAAAAAAACAATGAGATATTGCCATGGAAGAAATTTAATTCTAACATGGCTATATCCGTTGAATATGACTTAGAGTATTAATGAATAGCTTATATAGCTTTATTGTAAAACCATTAAAAGGTAGATACAATAATGAGAAGAAAATAGGCGACAGTAGCCTGTTACTAAATAATAATATAGAAAGCTTTCGTCACGTTAGCAAAGAAGCAATCGTAGTTGCTGTTCCTCTCGCATTTAAAACAATTATAAAACCAGGTGATGTTGTAATAATACATCATAACATTTTCAGAAGGTTCTATGATATGCGTGGGGTTGAAAAAAACAGTAGTACTTATTTTAAAGACGATATGTACTTTGCCAGTATTGATCAAATCTATATGTACCAGAAAGATAATAAATGGTACACAAATTTAGATTATTGTTTTGTAAAACCAATATTGGAAAAGGACGATTTTAAAGCGTCCAAAGAACAAAAACAAATTGGTATATTAAAATATGGAAACGACGCGTTAAAAGTGCTCGGAATTAACCCTGGGGACTTAGTTGGATTTAAACCTTATAGAGAGTTTGAATTTATTATTGACGACGAGCGTTTGTATTGTATGAAATTAAATGATATTATAATTAAGTATGAGCGTAAAGGAAACGAAGAGGAATATAATCCAGGCTGGGCAAAAAGCAGTTGAGGAACTAATTAAAGTTGCCAAAGAAGCTATTGTTGATTCTGGAGAAGATATCACAGCGGATAGACTTAAGAATGCTGCAGCTACAAAAAAGCTAGCAATTTTTGACGCATTTGAAATACTTAATCGTATCGAAGAAGAACAAGCAATACTTGATGGAGATAATACTGAAACAAGAGCCAAGTCTTTTAAAGGCTTTGCTGAAGGAAGATCTAAGTAATGTACGAGCAATCATTATATAAAGTAATACCTGATCACATTAAAGCTAGTGTTATTAAGAAAAACAATAGATACAAAAAATGGGTTTATGGATACAACAAAGAATACGATGTTGTTGTTATAAGTAAGACAGGAGAGATTGGCGAAGTATATGAAATGCAAAACTTAAAAATAGCTTTGCCTAAAGAAGATGACACTCACAAATTTAAAAAAGATAGATGGGAGCGATTAGATTACCCAAAAGATCTTGAAAAAATTAAAAGTGTTTCTGAGTGGAATTCAAAACCTGAATACTTTAAAGAAAACCATTATGATTACATTGATAAAGAATTTAATCGAAGGTCACAAGGCTTTTGGTTCTATAATAAAGGTGTGGCTACTTACATTACTGGTACTCACTTTATGTACTTGCAGTGGTCCAAGATTGATGTTGGGGCAGCAGATTTTAGGGAGTCAAACAGATTATTCTTTATATTCTGGGAAGCTTGTAAGGCAGACGCGCGGTGCTATGGAATGTCCTATCTTAAAAACCGTAGGAGCGGATTTTCGTTCATGTCCTCAGCCGAGACTGTTAATCTCGCGACAATTTCCTCAGATTCACGATTTGGCATATTGTCAAAGTCTGGCTCTGATGCTAAGAAAATGTTCACAGACAAGGTGGTACCGATATCCGTCAACTACCCGTTCTTCTTTAAGCCTATCCAAGACGGTATGGACAGGCCGAAAACCGAGCTTGCCTATCGTATTCCCGCATCCAAACTTACCAGGAAGAAGCTTGATCAAGGGGAAAAACTTGAGGAACTCGAAGGATTAGATACAACTATTGATTGGAAAAATACAGGAGATAACTCCTATGATGGAGAAAAATTAAAACTACTAGTACACGATGAAAGTGGAAAGTGGGAAAGACCTGACAATATATTAAATAACTGGAGAGTTACAAAAACTTGTTTACGGCTAGGATCTAGAATTGTAGGGAAATGTATGATGGGTAGTACATCAAATTCACTTGACAAAGGAGGTGAAAACTTTAAAAAACTTTACTATGCTTCAGATGTTACCAAGAGAAACCGCAACGGACAGACTAGCTCAGGATTATATTCTTTGTTTATACCTATGGAGTGGAATTACGAAGGATTCATTGACTCTTATGGATTACCTGTATTCGATACACCCAAAGAAGATGTCGGGGGTCCTTATGGGGAAAGTATAAATCAAGGAGTAATAGAACACTGGCAAAACGAAGTAGACGGTTTAAAAAGTGATCAAGATGGTTTAAACGAATACTACCGCCAGTTCCCAAGAACAGAGCAACATGCGTTTAGAGATGAAGCAAAAGAATCTCTGTTTAATCTAACTAAAATATACGAACAAGTAGACTACAACGAAGATTTAAGAAGTTCTAATGTAGTAACACGAGGAAGTTTTCATTGGGAAAACGGAATTAAAGATAGTAAAGTAATATTTTCTCCTAACAAAGATGGTAGATTTATTATATCTTGGATACCAAATAAAAACCAACAAAACCGCGTAATAATAAAGAACGGTATTAAATATCCAGGCAATGAACATATGGGTGCATTCGGATGTGATTCATACGACATTTCAGGAACTACCGATGGTAAAGGTTCAAAAGGAGCATTACATGGTCTTACTAAGTTTAGTATGGAAGATCATCCGGCTAACACGTTTTTTTTAGAATACATTGCAAGACCTCAAACTGCAGACATATTTTTTGAAGATGTTTTAATGGCTTTAGTATTTTATGGAATGCCAATACTTGCGGAGAATAACAAGCCTAGATTGCTTTATTATTTAAAAAGAAGAGGTTATAGAGGATTTTCAATGAATAGGCCAGACAGACTTTTAAACAAGCTATCTGTAACAGAAAGAGAAATTGGTGGAATGCCTAACTCTAGTGAAGATATTAAACAAGCACATGCAGCCGCTATAGAAGCATACATAGAAGATTATGTTGGCTTACAATCTGATGGCACTTATGGAACAATGTATTTGCAAAAAACCCTTGAAGATTGGGGAAGATTTAATATAAACAATAGAACAAAGCATGATGCGTCGATTAGTTCTGGTTTAGCTATTATGGCTTGCAATAAAAATAAGTACAGTCCAAGGGCTGAAAGAATAATAACATCACACACTTTGAGTATTAAAAAATACGACAACAAAGGGTACAGTTCAAAAATAATGTAAATGGTATCAACTAACTATAATAGTTCATTTCCGGATCAGGTGGTACCTGAAGAGGTAAAGCAAAGTTTAGATTATGGCGTGCAAGTAGGACAAGCTATAGAGAACGAATGGTTTAGAAATAATCGCTCCGGCGGTGACAGGTTTATGGCTAATTTTCAAAACTACCATAGACTTAAACTATACGCTAGAGGAGAGCAGTCAATACAAAAATATAAAGATGAATTAGCTATTAATGGTGATTTGTCTTATTTGAATTTAGACTGGAAGCCAGTGCCGGTAATAGCAAAATTTGTAGATATAGTAGTTAATGGTATGTCGCAAAGATCATACGAGATACAAGCATTTGCTCAAGATCCAGAATCTTTGCAAAAAAGAACAAAATACGCAGAAAGAATAATGCGTGACATGATGGCTAAAGAGTTTCTAGACAAAGTTCAAGAGACTATGGAAGTTAATATGTACTCCACAGATCCAGAAAGTTTACCAAATGACGTTAACGAACTCTCGTTAAAGATGCAGTTAGAGTTTAAGGAATCTGTTGAAATTGCTGAAGAGTCAGCTATCAACACTATTCTTGATAAAAATAGATATGACGAAAAAAGAAAGCGTGTTTTATACGATTTAGTTGTATTAGGTATTGGAGCTACAAAAACAAACTTTAATCCTTCTGAAGGAATTACAGTAGACTATTGTGATCCAGCTAGTATGGTTTATTCGTATACAGAAGATCCTAACTTTGAAGACTTATATTATGTAGGTGAAGTAAAAACAATATCGCTTTCAGAATTAAAGAAACAGTTTCCTCAATTAACCTCAGAAGAATTAAAGAAAATACAATCTTGGGGTAACACACCAAATAATTATTTAAGAAATTGGAATGGTGGTGATACAACAGATGATCAAATTAATGTTTTATATTTTGAATACAAAACATACCAGGATCAAGTTTTTAAAATTAAAAAGACAGAAGCTGGATTAGAAAAAGCATTAGAAAAGCCTGACACTTTTAATCCACCTAAGAATGACAATTTTGAAAGAGTAGGTAGATCAATAGAAGTATTATATAGTGGAGCTAAAATATTAGGTCAAAATAAAATGCTTAAATGGGAATTGTCAGAAAATATGACAAGACCTTTTTCTGATACTACAAAAGTTAAAATGAACTATTCAATTTGTGCACCAAGAATGTACAAAGGTAGAATAAATTCTTTAGTAAGTCGCGTTACTGGATTTGCAGATATGATTCAGATTACGCATTTAAAAATGCAGCAAGTCTTATCTCGTATGGTACCAGACGGTGTATATGTAGATGTTGATGGTTTAGCTGAAGTTGATCTTGGGAATGGAACTAATTATAATGCTGCAGAAGCATTAAATATGTATTTTCAAACTGGTTCTATAGTAGGTAGGTCGTTAACTCAGGATGGAGATATTAATAGAGGTAAGATTCCAATTCAAGAGTTACAATCTTCTAGTGGACAAGCTAAATTAAGCGCTTTAATAAGCACATATCAATATTATTTACAAATGATTCGTGATGTCACGGGCCTTAATGAGGCTAGAGACGGAAGTACTCCGGACAAATTTGCTTTAGTAGGGTTACAAAAAATGGCAGCTGCAAATTCAAATACAGCTACACGTCATATTTTGCAAGCTCAAATGTACATAACATTATCTACCTGTGAAAACATTGCATTAAGATTAGCAGATGCATTAGCTTATCCGCTAACAGCAGAAGCTCTCAAAAAATCTGTAAGCAATTACAACGTAGGAACTTTAGAAGAACTAGCTAGTTTGCAACTACACGATTTTGGTATTTTCTTAGAGTTAATGCCAGACGAAGAAGAAAGAGCTATGTTAGAAAACAACATTCAGACCGCGCTAGGCTCGGGGTTAATAGCTTTAGAAGATGCAATTGATATTAGAAATGTAGCTAATATTAAAACAGCTAACGAACTATTAAAAGTTAAACAGCGTAAAAAAGCTCAAAGAGACCAAGAAGCTAGTCAAGCTAACATGCAAGCTCAAGCTCAAGCTAATGCCCAATTAGCGGAACAAACAGCAATGGTTGAAACACAGAAGCAACAAGTTATAACAGAACAAAAAATACAGTTAGAGCAAGCTAAAATGCAATTTGGCATTCAGAAACTACAACAAGAGGCTGAGATTAAAAAACAGTTGATGGGTACAGAATTTGATTACAACATGCAGTTAGCGCAAGTGAATGCTCAGGCTCAAACAGGTAAAGAAAATAATAAAGAAGATCGTAAAGACGGTAGAGCAAAGTTAGTAGCTTCGCAACAAAGTGAGTTGATTAATCAAAGACAAAACAATTCACCACCAAAAAACTTTGAGTCCTCAGGTATGGATGTATTAGGAGGGTTTGGTTTAGAACAATTTGACCCTAAGTAAAGTAAATTTTTTAATTATTTAATTATATTATATTATGTCAGAAGTAAAACAAGAAGGGGATTTTAAAATTAAATCCAAAACACCAAGGAAGTTTTCAAATAACGATGAAGTTACTAAAGTTAATTTGGATGCGCCTGCAGAAGACGTTACTAGAGTAGTAATTGATGAAGACAAAAGTGACGAACAAGTCACTGAGTTAGACATCAATACATCTAGTGAAGTTGCAGAAGATAGTAAAGAACCACAAGTTACAAAAGATACTGAAGGAGTACTTCAAGAAATAAGTAACGAAGAGGTTCAAGAACAAGCGGAAGATTTAAAAGAAGATGTTCAAGAAGCTATAGCTAAACAAGAAAGTACCGGGGTTAGATTACCTGAAAACATTGAAAAAGTTGTAAACTTTATGAATGAAACAGGGGGAACGCTTCAAGACTATGTTCGCTTAAGTGCGGATTACTCTACAATAGACAACAGTGCGTTATTACGCGAGTATTACGCTAAAACAAAACCTTATTTAGAAGGTGAAGATATTAGCCTTATCTTAGAAGACTTTTCATATGATGAAGAGTTAGACGAGGAAAGGGATATACGTAAAAAGAAAATTGCGTATAAAGAAGAGATTGCAAAAGCCAAGGATTATTTGGAAGGTTTAAAGGGTAAATATTACGACGAAATCAAGTTGAGGCCCGGCGTAACCCAAGACCAACAAAAAGCTACGGACTTTTTCAATAGGTACAACGAAGAGCAACAAGCAAATGTGCAAGTGCGGGATAAGTTTTTACAAGATACTAATTCTTATTTTACAAATGAATTCAAAGGTTTTGATTTCAACGTAGGAGAAAAGAAGTTTAGGTATGGAGTAAAAGACTCAAGCACCGTAATGGATCAACAGAATGATTTAACACAAGTTATCGGAAAGTTTCTAGATAGCGATGGAAATGTTAAAAATCAGTCTCAATACCATAAAGCTATATTTGCTGCCAGAAATGCAGATACAATTGCTCAACACTTTTACGAACAAGGTAAAGCAGACGCAGTACGTAACATAACAGCGAAATCTAATAATGTTTCCGGGGATGTGCGTCAGTCAGCACCTGACAGCGTATTTGTGAATGGGTTTTCTGTAAAAGCAATTAATGGTGTTGATTCTTCAAGATTAAAAATTAGAAAAAAATAAACATTAAAAACATTTTATTATGGGAAATTTCGAAAACGGTGGCGCTTATCCAGCTTCATTGCTTCCTTCACAGAAGCAGCAAGCTCTTAGCACCAACTATTTAAACTTTGCAGGTGACACTCCTGCTAATGACTTCGCTCAACAATACTTGCCTGATATTTATGAGGCTGAAGTAGAGCGTTATGGTAACAGAACTATTTCTGGGTTCTTACGTATGGTAGGAGCTGAAATGCCATTGCAATCTGATCAAGTAATTTGGTCTGAGCAAAACAGATTACACGTTGCTTATGAAGCGGTAGGTTCTGATCAAGTAGCTACTCTTACATTACCAGCTGGACACGTAATTGTACCAAACATGACTTTGGTTGTTACTGATCCTTCAAAGCCTGCTAGTGAAAAAGTAATTGTTGCATCTGTAACTAATACAACTGCTGTTGTATATCCTTACCAAGCTGCTAACCTTGCTGGCTTAGCTACAACTGGACTTAAGGTATTTGTTTACGGATCTGAATTTGCTAAAGGTACAACAGGATCTACAGCAAACATCACTCCATCTTTTACGCAATTTAGCAATTCACCAATTATCATCAAAGATAAATATTCTATCTCTGGTTCTGACACTGCTCAGATTGGATGGGTTGAGGTTGCAACTGAAGCTGGAACTTCTGGATATTTATGGTACTTAAAAGCTGAAGGCGAAACTCGCTTGCGTTTTGAAGATTACTTAGAAATGTCTGTAGTTGAAGGTGAACTTGCTGCTGCTGCTGGAGGTTTTGCTACTAACCAAGCTGCAGTGCCTGGATTTAGTGCAACAATCAACGCAAAAGGTACTGAAGGTTTATTCGCTGCTATTCAAGAAAGAGGTAACGTATATACTAATGCTACATTTGGAGGAACAGGTGCAGGTGAAGGTATTGCTGAATTTGACACAATTCTTGCTCAGTTAGATACTCAAGGAGCTATTGAAGAGAACATGCTTTTCTTAAACAGAGCTACTTCTCTTGCTTTTGATAACATGTTAGCTAACGTATCTGCTGGATCTGCTGGTGGTACTGCTTATGGGTTATTTGAAAACTCTGAAGAGATGGCATTAAATTTAGGTTTCTCTGGATTCAGAAGAGGTTCTTATGACTTCTACAAAACTGACTGGAAATACTTAAACGATGCTTCTACTCGTGGAGGTACTAGTGATATTGATGGAATCCTTGTTCCTGCTGGAACATCTACGGTTTACGATCAAATCTTAGGAACTAACATCCGTCGTCCATTCTTACACGTACGTTATAGAGCTTCACAGGCTGATGACAGACGAATGAAGTCTTGGATAACTGGATCTGTTGGGGGAGCTGCTACATCTGATCTTGATGCAATGGAAGTACACTTCCTTTCTGAAAGATGTTTATGTGTGCAAGCTGCAAATAACTTCGTGTTATTTACTTCTTCTCCAGTAGTATAGACAATTTGTAATTCTTACCCTCGTTGAACTGACGGGGGTAATTATTACTCTTATTAACATTTATATTATATTATATTATGGCTACAAAAGCACAAGCTAAAAAAGTTGAGGTAGCACCTCAGCCAACTAGTGCAAAAACTGCACCAGTTCAAAATACACCGGTAAAAAAAGAACTCACACAACCAACGTGGGAAATTAAAGACAGAACATATTTTTTAAATAGTAATAGACAACCTTTAACTTATACAATTCCTTCAAAGCATACTCAAAGATATCCTCTTTTATGGTTTGATCCTATTAAGGTTGAACAAAGAGAATTAAGATATGCAACAAACCAATCTTCTCCTTTTAGAGACGAGCAGAAAGGTGAAGCAACATTAACACACATCACATTTTCGGATGGTACTTTATTTGTGCCTAAAGAGAAGCAAGCGATGCAAAAACTACTATCATTGTATCACCCTATGCGAAAAAGCATTTACTCTGAATTTGATCAAATACAAGAAGCCGAAGATGAGCTTGATGTATTAGACTTACAGATTGATGCGTTAATTGCAGCTAGGGAAATAGACATTGATCAAGCAGAAGCAATTATGCGAGTAGAAATAGGTTCTCAAGTAAACAATATGTCTTCTAAAGAATTAAGGCGTGACGTACTAGTTTTTGCTAAAAGAAATCCAAGATTATTTATGGAATTAGCAAACGACGAAAACGTTCAGCTTAGAAATGTAGCAATTAGAGCTACTGAACTAGGAATAATTAAGTTATCTCAAGATCAAAGAACCTTCAATTGGGGATCTAATGATAGAAAACTTATGACAGTTCCTTTTGATGAAAACCCTTATTCTGCTATGGCGGCATTTTTCAAAACCGACGAAGGTGTAGAAATTTTTCGATCTATAGAGAAAAAGTTAGAATAGTATGTAATAATAATTTAAGGCTCGTGCACTCGGGCCTTATATTATAACTTAAAAATAATAAAAAATGTCTATAGATATAAACAAAGTGTATAAAACTGTCCTAGTTATTCTGGAACAAGAAAAAAGAGGTGTCTTAACGCCGACAGAATTTGGGAGGGTTGCTACGCAGGCTCAACAGGAAGTTTTTACATCTTATTTTGATGAGTTAAATCAGCTGCTGAGAATGCCTCAGACTTCGTTAGCTTATGCTGATAGAATGGCTTTGTTAGATGAAAAAATATCTTTATTCAAAAGAAGTGAAAGTTTAACAATAGTAGCGCAAGAAATAACTCCATCATCTGCTGTTCAAGAGCTTGGGTCTGTTATATATACAGAAAATATTCCAGGTAGGGAAATGCAAAGAATACAGCAGCAAGACGTGTACACGGTTAATGAATCCCCATTAACAAAGCCAACTGCATTCTATCCTGTATATACTTATGAGAATAAAATTATTAAAGTATACCCTTCAAATCTTAGCGGAACGATACAATTAAACTATTTAAGCTTTCCTGAAGATGTTAAATGGGGATTTACTATAGACCCAGAACTTGGAAACTATATATATAATCCATTGAACTCGGTAGACTTTGAATTGCATGAATCAGATCAACCTCTGCTTATTGATAAGATACTAGGATACGCGGGTGTAATGAGTAAGGATCAATTAGCTCTGTCTTTGGGTTCTCAAAAAGAACAACAAATAAACGCTGACTCTCAAAAATAATAATATGGCAAATACAACTTTAACAAATGCTTTTATATCTCTTAACGATGTAATAAATAACTTTATAATTTCTTATACTGGACCTGGTAAATTAATACCTGACTCCAACAGAACTGAAGTAGTTTTTCATGCTAGGCGCTGTTTACAAGAATTTGCATACGAAACTTTAAAAAGTCAATTTACAGTAACAGAAACTACATCTTCGTCTCCTTATACATTACCTAAAGACTTGGTGGCTATAGTAACACTAACTATTGATGAAGTTGTTTATACACAAAGTTCAGTAAACCCACCGCCTCAAACTGAGTATTATTATGATTACCCAAACAACCAAATAGTACTTAATGCAATAGACGCCAATGATCCAGATTTTGTATTAACGTATCTATCAAATGCGTTAACCACAGATGAATCAGCAGCAATACCTAAACTAGCTGAAGAGGCTCTTTATGCCTGTATGGTTTATGCAATACTAGCGAACAGAGCAAATACAAGCCCTGGAGTTTTACAAAGATTACTAATAGAAAAAATAGATAAACTAGAAAGATCTAAGTCTAGATTAATTTTTACTAATTTTTCTTCTTAAAAAAGAAATAAATGGCAGTAAGTGTAGATACAGTATATAGAACTGTTTTGTTAATAATGAATAAAGAGAGTCGAGGATATTTGACTCCCGATGAATATAACAAAATAGCAGAACAAGTTCAATTTGAGATGTTCAATGAATATTTTGAAGACTTGAACCAACAGCTGCGTGTTCCGGAAAATGATAGCGAATATTCTAATAGAGTAAAAAATCTTGAAGAGAAGTTAGCTTTATTTAAAACTACTCCTAAAGCCGCTATTTATAATCCTGGCGGCTATTTTAATTTACCTACACCTCCCGTGCAATCAGCACAAGAAACATTCACTTCAGTAGTCGGACAAGCTGCATATGCTTTTCAAGTTTTACAAGCCTCCGAAGTTGCAAGCGGTACATTACAGGTTTTTTATGATGGTGTATTAAAAACAGAAGGGGCAGATTACACTATATCGCCAGGAGGTGGTTTTATAAATTTAATACCCCCGGCAATGGGAGTTTTTACAATTAATGTAGTTCTTTATCAAAATGATTTTTATAAACTAGGTACTGTAATATATGACAACAAAATAGAAATCGAAAGGCTAAATAGGAACAATTTCTTATATATAAATATGTCTGATCTTACAAAGCCAAATGAAAATAATCCAATATTTATATTTGAAGAAAATAAGCTTTATGTATATCCCGATTCTATAATAAACAATGTAACAGCTAATTATTTAAGAAAACCTATATCTCCTGTTTGGAGTTTCACTGTTAATCAAGGATATGTGTATGATCCTATAAATAGTGTAGATTTTGAATTGCAACCAACAGAGCAAACAAGTTTAATAACAAGAATACTTTTATATGCTGGTGTGGTCGTAAGAGATCCACAATTAGTGCAATTGGCAGCTGGTCAAATTCAGAATGAAAAAGTAAACGAAAAAAGTTAATATATGGCAGCACCAAATGGAGGTTTAATAAACGAAACAAATCAACAATATTACGCGGGATCGCAGATTATTATGGCAGCTGGAGCTGAGCTTTCACTTGTATATACGTTTGACGAGCCATTAAAACTTTATAGCGGTACATCGTGGAGTCCATTAGATTCTGATCATTACCAAAATAATTTTATTTTTGAATACAGCCCAAACGGACTAGCTCCATATCCTGAATACACAATTGACTTTAAAATAGCTAATAACACAATAACCCGTGTAGATGGCTTAGCTTTTGATGCAGGGTTCTATAGAGTGAGGCTTAGAGAAACTAATTACGGTAGTTACATAGGCATTAGCTTAAACGAAATAATCAATAACTTTATCGTAGCATATGTTGGAGACGGTAAGCTTATACCTAGTGTAAAGAGAACAGATGTTTTATTCCATGCTAAACGAGGGATGCAAGAATTCAGCTATGATACTTTAAGAAGTGTAAAGCAACAAGAATTAAGTGTACCAAATAATCTATCTATTATACTACCTCAGGATTATGTTAATTACGTAAAAATATCCAGAGTGGACGCATTGGGAGTTAAGCATATTATTTACCCTACTAGATTAACCTCCAACCCTACAGAAATGCCTATTCAAGAAATTGATACAGGTGCACCAATACAAGACCAATATGCTAACAATTTACAAGGTACTCCTATAATAGAAGAAAACTGGGCAAATGCTGACGATAAAAGAATTACTGGTACTTACGATCCAAATTTTCAAAACGCGCAAATTAATGCAAACACATGGAATGGTAATACAGTGGGGCAGCGTTATGGATTAAATCCCGAAACTTCCAATATGAACGGTTGGTTTACTATAAATAACCGAGAAGGCAAAATATCTTTTTCAAGTAATCTTGTAGGTAGTCTTATAATTTTTGAATACATTTCAGATGGATTAGCATACGATGCTGACACAGTGGTTCCTAAGATGGCAGAAGAAGCTCTATATGCTCATATAGCGTACTCTATCTTGGCTGGAAGAGTTAACGTGCCTGAATACATAGTTCAAAGATATAAACGCGATAGAAGCGCTAAATTAAGAAATACAAAAATACGTCTTTCAAACATAAAGTTAGAGGAAATTACGCAAGTTATGCGTAACAAATCTAAATGGATTAAACACTAAAATCAAATGGCTGAAGCTAAGAATAATTTTCTAAAGGCAAAAATGAATCAAGACCTGGATGACAGGTTGTTGCCTAACGGCGAATACAGAACCGCTCAGAATGTACTTGTAGGTAAATCTGAAGAGGACAGCGCTGGTACATTGCAAAACATAAAAGGAAATACAATTGTATCGGGTACTCAGTTAGGTATTGGAGTGTATGGTCAAATAGAAATTATTGGGTACTTTATGGATCCAACGAATGATCGTATTATTACTTTTACAACGGATTGGACCGGCACTGCTTTTGCTCCCGCGGACGCTAGCTGTGCAATACGTTCTTATAATGTAAACAATGGATCTTACACAACTTTAGTTGAAGGCTATTTTTTAAATTTTTCTACTATAAATACAATAGTAGGTGTTAGCCTTTTAGAAGATTTACTTTTCTGGACAGATAACAGAAATCAACCTAGAAAAATTAATGTAGCTACAGCACTACGTGAAGGTGTATCTCACTATTATAAAGAAAATAACATATCTGTATCTAAATACAATCCGTATAAAGCAATTCTTCTTCTAAAAGAACAAAAGTCTACTGTTATTAGTGTAACTTCTCAAAAGATAATTGAAATTGCAGAAAATAATAACATTACAATAGGAATGACTTTTTTAGCCTCTAGAGAAGGCAATGAAACAATATTTCCATATGACTATATAACGGTAACAAATGTGGAGCCATCAGCAACAGTCGGGCAAACAACAGTAACATTGTCCTCCGATGAGCACGCAAGTGGTGAGGATATTGAGGTTGGAGATAACGTTTGTTTTTTAATCTCTACGATGTCCGACCAAGGTGACGATCCTACGTGGCCTGGTGATCCAGACTACTTAGAGGATAAATTTGTTAGGTTTGGATATAGATTTAAGTTTGAAGACAACGAATATTCAGTGTACGCTCCGTTTACACAAATAGCTTTTATTCCAAAGCAAAAAGGTTATTTTCTGAGGGGAAATGAAGCAAATGCTTTAAGTAGTACCATAGTAACTTGGATGGAAAACAATGTAAATAATGTGGATTTAATTATTCCTCTTCCAGACAAGGGCGTTAATATAATTAATAGTTATAAAATAACAGAGATAGATATACTTTATAAAGAATCCGATTCTTTAGCAGTGAAAGTTCTTGACACAATTAATGTTGATAGTATCAACAATGAAGAAAATTTTTACATATATTCTTACCAGTCTAGAAAGCCAATTAGAACTTTACCAGAAGCTCAAACAGTAAGAGTTTTTGATAAAGTACCTGTAAAAGCTAAAACACAAGAAATAATTAGCAACAGGGTTGTATATGGTAATTTTTTAACAAAACCAAGTCCTCCAAGTACAATAAGTTATACGGTGAATTTTCAACCTAAAGTAGCTTCTTGTGATTATCCTTCGTTTATAGAGTACCCGAACCATAATGTTAAACAAAACAGAAATTACCAAGTCGGCTGGGTTTTGGCAGATAAATTTGGTAGACAATCATCTGTTATATTGTCTCCAATATTACAAAATACTATTGGGTTTCAAGGAAATTTTGGTGGTTCAACTATATATGCTGAGTATATGGCTGACGATCCTGTTGGGTCTGGGATTCCCGATCCAAGTTTTATGCCTAGAGGCGTTAGAGACTGGTTTGGAAATTCATTAGTAATACAAGTAAATGATCCTATACAAGGAGGGGACTCTGGTCTTTATGCAAATCCTTCAGAAGACGGAAGCGGTTTTGCTATAGACAGTGCACAGTCAGTAACAATTTCGGACACACAATACACTTTTACTTTAGACGCGGCGTTTTCTGCAGATCATACAGCTTTAGTTGCTATAAATGATAGCCTTAGAGGCCAATACTGCGATTATACAAAAGTAACAAACGTTGATGATACAAACGCTCCTACTTATGTAGTGACAACTGAAGACAGAATTAGCGATATATATTTACCGCAATCAAATTTACAGCCATCACTGGCGGATGTTAAATATTCTTATATCATAAATCCAAATGGGTGGTACTCTTATAAAATTGTTGTTAAACAATTGGAACAAGATTATTACAATGTATACTTACCTAGTTCTTTTAGTGCAGCTGGTTTACTATCATTCTCAACAGATACGGATGATAAAGAAAGTTATATTACATTAATAAATGATAACATAAATAAAGTACCTAGAGATTTAGCTGAAGTTGGTCCTGATCAAAAACAATACAGAAGTAGTGTAAAATTATACGGAAGAGTAAATCCAACAACTGAAACAGAACCCTCGCCTATTGATTATACTTTTTCAAATACACAGTATTTCCCATTAAGATCTTCAGATATATCTACTGTTGTAGGTAATGCAAACGATCTTATAGGAGATAATACAACTGAGCAACAATTTACCGGTATTGTAGGTCAAACATCTAGTGGAAGTTCTCTAATACTTAAAAATGTTCAACCTACCAATGTCTTAATACCTAGAGGAGCAATAATTAGTGAGACTACTGCAATAGTTTCTAGCCCAGATACGTTTGTACAAAATTATACACTACTAGGGAATGGTTATAATAGTGGAACTCCGGAAGAGGGTATGTGGGCAAGAGTACAGCTTAGTGAAATTATAAACGCAGCAGTTGGAAATTCTATTACATTTGCCACTAGTCCAGGCGCCTACTTGTATCAAGGAGATAGTAATCCAATAATTGCTAGAATTGTTACAAATAAACAATTTGGTATAAATTATACTAAATTTAATTTTGAGACTACCAGCTCAGCTAGTAGCAGATTTCAATTAGCTGTATATGAAACTGACCCGTTTGTTTCCGCATTAGATATTTATTGGGAAAGTTCTACTCAAGGGCTTATCTCTGATATAAATGAAGAAGTAGCTGTTGGTTATGACGGACCCACTCAGTTAGAGCCTACCGCTTTTTCGCTTTTTGAAAATGATCCTATCGGCACAATTGTAACCCAAACTTTTTACCCACTAGATCAAAATGGAGTGCAGATACCTCAAACGTCTTTAAATAGTTTTTCAGTTACGGATGGAGACGGCAATGTTACACAAAGTGGTGTGTTATTTACTATAAATCAAATAACATCTGGGGTGGATCAAGGGGCTTATCAGATTACAACAGCATCGGAATTTGCATATTTATGGGGTAGTTACCAAAAAGATGTTTACACTTTTTCTATAGAGGTACAGAACACAAACCCCGCTACGGAATGGGAGTTTCAAACATTGTCCTTTACTGGAAGGCTTAAAAATATAGAGCCTGATATTACATTAGTAAACCCTGCTTACTATACTTTTGACAACAGTTTTGGTGCATTTGGCACAGTTATAGCTGACTTTGGAGTATATTTTGATTCCGCAAACCCTGTAAACCCTGTAAATGGCACAATTAATACCCCTCAAGTAAGAGAAGATTTAGTTTGGGATATTACCGCAGGTAATTCAGCAGGCTACTTTGTTATGTACCCTGAAGGGTTTATTAAACTAACGACAGCTGGGCTTAGCGCCCCTTACGGAAGCTACCCGCTTGAAATTAGATTAACTGACGCTTCAAATATAAACAGATATGTAGACCCGGCAATTTACATAGATCCGGGTGCAAAAGAGGTTAGGGGAAATATTCAATTAACAAAAGGATTCCAACAAACAAACTTTCCTAACCCACTAAATGGAGGAGAGGTTCAGATAAATGACTTCTGCGGTGGCGGGGTTGTTCCAGATGAAAAGAATATAATATTTTATTTATCTGATTTTTCTTACAGCGGCTTAACACCGGAAGATGCTTTTGACTTTTTATCTGATTTGGTTGTTTTCCCTCCTAATTTAAGTGTAGGAGGACCACTCGCTCCAGCTTTAAAGTCTGGTGAGTTCGTTTTAGGATTTGAAGATTGGTTTATTAATCCATGTACTACACCTCCAACAAATCAAACTCAGTTTAGAGGGTCTATAACTTTAAGAGCATATAAAAGACCAATTAGTCCTACTACTGGAATACCTATTGGGGGAACTAACGCACCTTGGGTAGAAGCGCAGGATTTAAACGGCGTGTTACCTCAAGACTCTATAGGGGCTTGGCCTTTTCTATACTTAGAAACCGATCTTCAAACTCTACCTGATATTGGAGGAGCAAACTCATGGCTTGCTTATGGAGACACTATGTATGAATACGCATGGTTGGCAAACTTTACTCGAGCGTCTGGCTTTTTACCGCCTCAAATGGTTGGGAATGTATACGTGAGGGATTTACATTATCCAGGTACAGATTTCTCACAAATAGTTTATCAATTTACAGACGGTGTTAATCCAACGCTTCCGTCTTCCATAAAATATTACGCAGACACTCCTTTTGCTGAATATAACACGCGATATTTTACTAGCCCTAGCCTTATAACTCCGTACGCTTTTAATCCTCCTGGGGATTCTGGAAATACTAGTAGACAGTACGTATTTAAAAGATTAGGAGCCGGTGGAGCTAATGATACAGCGTTGCTGGATGCGCAATTTAATTGGATAGATTTTAGTGGTGGTGGTGGTCCTACGCTTAATCCACCTGATGTTTGGTTTTGTAGATCAAGTGCAACTTGGGATGTAAACAATACTGCTGTAAAAACAGGAGTGCCTCCTTATTTGCCAATCCAAAAAAGCGCAAACGCAACCAATGGTTGGCCCCCTATTAATAGCAATTTTCAACCCAGAGGACCAGGTTATCCAGGATCATATGCGTGGGGCAGAAGCCGACCAAACAATTCAAGTGTTAATCCACAGCCACCTATTGGGTTTACTAGTTGGGGACCTTTTTTCCCGGTTTAGGGTTAATAAATTAGTAATAATAATAAAAAATAGGTAATTAAATAATATGGCAGCTATCTTAGAAGTAAAATATTATAACTCCTTTTGGTTAAAGAAAATTAAAACTTTAACAGAATCAGGAGTAGGTTCCGCGGGTGCTACCCGAGCTGTAACAAATCAAGATCAGGTAAATAAGGCTTTGATAACGGTAAATCCAAGTTTTGCTTCAATTACAGCAGGACAAGGGTCGGAGGTTATTATACAGAATGGAACTACAGGAGAACAATTTACAGGATATATATTCCAGCTGATAAGTAATACTACCTTTATTTTAAATGAAGCACCTCTTTTTGATATTGAAATAGGTAACAATACTTGCGTATTTGGGGGTATTGTAAATTTTGCTGGAGTTCCCCAAAATTATGTATCTACCCCAGAGAGTGATTGGTTTATTGAAGAAGCTAGGATCAGAGGTGGGTATAACAATACAAATATTGATTACGGAGTTAGAGCTTACGCCGTAGATGAAAATACACAAGGCGAAATTAGAGACAACGCTTTAATATATTCAGGTATTTATAATTCTAGAACAGGTGTTAATAATACTAATCAATTTCCTGTAGGATCTGAAATAACCAAAGCGGTTGATCCTGCTTATGGTAGTATACAAAAACTGTATGCAGAAGATTCTAACTTAATTATATTCCAAGAAGATAAAGTCAGTAGAGCTTTAATAGATAAAGACGCTATTTACTCAGCCGAAGGAGGTGGTACTGTAACCTCGAGCAATTTAGTTATAGGTGTTGTGCAGCCTTACGGAGGAGAATATGGTATATCCACAGAACCAGAAAGCTTTGCTGTATACGGATATAGAAAGTACTTTACAGATAGAAAAAGAAATGCGGTACTTAGATTATCTATGGACGGTATTGAAGAAATATCTAGATATGGTATGACTGATTACTTTAGAGATAGCTTGTCTACGTTATCTTCAACATCAAAGATTGTAGGTGGATATGATTTACATACTAAAAAATACGATATTTCATTACTTTATAGTGGTCAATTTGCGCCAATATCTAACGACGACTATGACACTCTTTCTTTTGATGAAAGCGTAAAAGGTTGGACAAGTTTTTACACATATGCGCCAGATTTTATAGCAAGTTTAAAAAATAAATTTTATTCGTTTAAAAAAGGAGGGATTTGGCAACACTATAATAATGCCGGAGATTATAGCACATTTTATAATGTAGCTAGCCCTTCTAAAGTAACCTTTATATTTAATCCTAAGGTTTCAATGGTTAAAGTTTTTAAAACAATTAATTACGAAGGATCTGAAGGCTGGGAAGCAACCTCTATTACTACAAGTCAAAACCAAGGGGTGCCCATAACGCAATACGTAGCGCCTAATGGATCTGCCGCTTTGCAAGCTCAGTTATTTTCAAATCAATTTATAAATAAAGAAGATAAATATTTTGCAAACATAAATAACAATACACCTCAACAAAGAGGAGCTATTGTTTTTGGAAATTCTATGACTGGAGTTAGAGGGTTTTTTAGCACTGTTGAAATGTCTTTAACAGGAACAAACGCAACTCAGAGTCAAAAAGAACTATTTGCAGTTTCAACAGAATATGTTGAATCATCTTATTAAATCAAATTAAATGGAATTAAGTAAAAGAAGACTACAGCACGATGACTATGACACTATTGTAAAATGGTGGGAGTCTTGGCCAGATTGGGAGCCGTTAGCTAGAAATTTATTACCGGAAAACGGTACGGGTGGTATTATGATCGAAAGAGATGGTACACCTATTGTAGCTGGTTTTCTATATGGTACAAATTCAAAAATATCGTGGATGGAATGGATTGTAGGTAATCCAGAAGAAAGAAATAAATCAGAAGCTATAGAACTACTAATATCTTCATTGGAAGAATGGGCGGTTGAGGGTGGTTTTGAAGTTATTCTAAGTATAGGCAGAAGCAAAAGCCTTATAGATAAACATAAAAAACTAGGGTATACAGTGGATGATAATCCATCCCATGAAATAATAAAAAAAATATAAGCATGGCAGCAGTAACAGGAGCCGTTTTATCACTTGGCGGAAGTATTTTAGGTGGTATGGGAGCAAGGAGCGCGGCAAGAGCAGCTGAAAGGCAAGCAGCCGCAGCAAGAGCTCAAATTAAAAGTATTGAAAATAACAGAGCTGCGGTTATAAATCCATATGCAGGGATGGAAAGCATAACTGATATGGCAGAAGACTTAAGCAGTAAAATGTCAAATCCTTTTGCTCAATTAGGAGTAGCTACTCAAGCAGCCGAGATGCAAGCAGAAGAAGCTGATATTTCTTTAGCAAATACTTTAGATACTATGTTGGCTACTGGTGCAGGAGCTGGGGGTGCAACAGCATTAGCTCAAGCGGCTTTAAGATCTAAAAAAGGTATCTCCGCTAGCATAGAAACACAAGAATCATCTAATGAAAAAATGAGGGCTGAAGGTGAACAAAAATTAAATGAACGTCAAATGGCAGAAGCTGAAAGAATGCAAAATATTGGAATGCAAGACGAACTTCGTTTACAATCAGCAGAAGCTCAAGGGAAAGCCTACCAATTTGAATCTCAAGAACAAAGAGATGAGAACCAGATGGCTAGACTGTCAGGACAAGCGCAGCAAGCTTCAGCACAAGCGGCGTCAGCGGCGGCAGGAGCAAACAGTATGTTTGGAGGAATAGCTTCAATGGGAGGACAGTTACTAGGGTCAGCATTATCAAAATAAGAGAATAAATAAGGTATCACATGGCAAACACAATAAATTTTAATCCACCTGCAATCAAAGCAGCTAGGATAACCGGTAAAGGAGGTTCTAGTGGAGGTAGCGGAGGAGCAGCTAATTGGAGTAACATAGGCAAAGATATTGCTTCTATTGGTACAAGTATCGCAGCAGGACTTCAAACTCGGCAAGCGAATATAAGATTTGAAAAGCAACAACAACTTAACCTTATTAAAGAAAGAAACGATCTTACAACTTTGCAATACGATAAAGTTGCACTGATAGATACATTGCCTAACAGTACTTGGGAAAAAAGCAAAAATAAAATGCTTTACGGGTTAATGGATAAATTTGTTAATATAAAAACTGCTTTAAATGATCCTAACAGTGGGCTTGACTCTAGTACAGGAAATGCTGCATTGCAAGAGATTATGGGAACTGTTACAAAGTATGCAAAACAAGCTCCTGCAATTTACGCAGCGGCTACCTCTTTAAAAGCAGCTTTAGCAAAACCATTTGGAACCCCAGGTGCAATAGCTGGAGGAGTGCCAAGTGCTCAACAGCAAATATTACTTTCTTTAGTGGAAGATGGTAATGTTGAAATTGCAGCAAAAGATGGAAAATTTTATTTGTATCAATTAGATGATGAAAACAATGTTACCGATGCGTTCAATATTGACGAATACATGTCTGTTACCAGTGGTGGTACTGATCCTGAGTCTTATTTTAGAACAATAGCAGATACCTCTGAGGAATCTCAAAGCGCTGCTACGACTATATTAGGAACGACTGAGTCTGCAAATAACGCTTACTACGATATTAAAAGAGAAACTAATGCGGCAGGAGATTCTGTGGTTACAAGCACGACATGGAAAACACCTCCCGGTGGAAAAGATCCCATGTTAACAAAATTTGGCGCTATTAAAAACATTGCAAGTACCGGTTTCAATCATCTACTAAAAGACGAAAAGTTTCTTGAAAGCATGGAAGACCTGTGGACTAACACTATTGGAGCTAGCAGTACTGATGGAAAAGAAGTTTCAGGGCAAGATACCCCGTGGAATCCTTCGGATAAAACCAAGCAAACCTACCAAGTTAAAGGATATACGGATGAATTAACTGGAGATTTTGTATTTGACCCAACTGGAAACGAAACACAAACATATAAAGACCCTATGGGTAACGAGTTAAAATTAACTCAAGAAGAATTTGCTTCTTACTATATGGCTGAACAAGCTATCCAACAATATGGACCAAAAGTTGATAGAATTCAAAGTTCTACAAAAGCTCCAGAAGAGGGCGACTCTGGTAAAATGGGGTATTATTACGATGTAGATGAAAAAATTACTGCAGGCTCACCTCTAATAAACAGAACAACCGGGGGAATGAAAGCAAGATGGGTTAGAGATGATAAAACCGACCCATCAAATCCTACTTATAATCTATACGAATTTGATAAAACTACTGAGCAGTATAAAGTTACTGACACAAAATTAAGTGTTTATAAAACTAAGAAAGTGAAGACGGAAGAACTCGACGCAGATAAGAAACCTATTTATAAAACAGAAATAATAAAAGATAAAAAAGGAAATAACGTATATAATTTAGCTCAACTAAGAGCCGCAATGAATTCTGATCGTAAAGCTAAACAATAAAATATAATTAAATATGTATAAAAACGCACAAGGAAATACCGTCAGTGTAGCTCAAATGCAAAAATGGGCAGATTTAGAGGGGATGAGCATAGGTGAATACGCTATAGCTGCTGGATACTCTTACGTTGCAGAGGAAGAAGTAACCGATGTTGCTGCAGCTCCTGTGACAAATGAGGCGGTTGCAACACCAAGCAGAGCATCCATGATTGTAGATGCAGGAAAGGAAAAAGACTTTGTGGATGTGACCACAGAAACAAAGTCGACAAAGGATGTGGTCGTAGGCCCACCTCAAAACGAAAAGCTTTCCGAGTTGGAATCCAAATTGGACACCTATTTATTGGAATATCAAGATGCTAGAAAAAAACCCGGTAGCAGCGCTAGAAAATTAAGCAGAGATATAGGTTCCTTAAAAATACAAATAAAAGCAGAAAAAAACAGGGTATTTAATCCTGAAAAAGGACCTGATTTTAAAGATTCTTTTAGTTTAGTTAATGAATCAGAAGAAACAGTAGAGGCTATTTTAGAAGAAAACTTACCTATACAAATAACGCAGTCAGACGTTAGAAATGCTATAACCTATAAAGATCCCAAAACTGGAGAAGACAAGTATATAAATTTAAAGCCAGCTACGTATGATGCTCGTTTAGAGTCAGCAAGACAAATTGATGCATTGAAAAAATCATTTGAAAACTTGACTGCTGAAGAATATGGTAGTAAAATTTACGATACTTTTATAGACAGATTTGAACAAGGTACTAGTCCTCAAGAAATTGAACAATTAAATTATGGTCTTGATGGTACTGGCTACGAAATAAAAACAGTTGCGCAAACCGAGCAGTCAGTAAATCCTCTTGGAGCACCTGTTATGTCTACAACATTTTTCCAAGTTTATAAAGACGGGGAGCTTGTAGATACTTTAGGTAAAGAAGGATTGGCTGATTTTTTTAGTAACAATCTAACTGATGAAAACCAGGATGCTTTAAAAAAGAATGCTTATAAAGCATATAGTTCTTTTGAAGATAGTGTTATTAAAAGAAAAGAAATAGAAAAAGAAAAGCTAGGTAAAAATGCAATAACAAAAGATTATTTAGATTCTGGCTCTTTTAACTCCTTGCTTAAAAAGACTCTTGTTGATCAAAATGGATTTACAGATGATGAAGCTACTGTTGTAGAAGAGTATTTAAATAACAAAAAAGATAAAAGAAGAGCAATTAAAGGAATGAGTGGTAGAACTCGCTATGTTCCTTTTACGCCTGAAGAATATATACAGTACAAAACAGACTTAAGCGGCTTACCGGATGAAATAAAAGCAAAATTAACTCCAGCTTTGGTTAAAGAAATTTTTTCAGCAGGGTATAATAGATATGCAGAAATAGAATTAGACAGTCGTATGACAACTATATCCGAGGCTCTTATGAAAGAATCCGGTAAAAAAGATCTATTGAAGTTAGCATCAAGATTTACCAAAGAAGACGAAAAGCTTTATAAAGAAAAAAAGAAAGATCATAAAAATGAATTGCTAAAAACTAGAGATAACATATCTAAAATAGCAGTTGATGAAGCTGAAAGGCTATCTAAATTATCTCCAGGAACTGAGTTTAAAATACAGAACATAGATGGTAATTACGTTTTTACCGCTAATCAATCTAAAGAAAAACTATCCCCTGAGGCTCGCTTAAATGCTGATGAAGCAATGGCGCAATGGTATAAGCTTCAAAAAACATTAAACAATGCTCAGGTTGACTTCCAAGAAGATGTAAAAAGATATATACAAGACATAAGCGCTTTTGAGGCTCATAAAAGTAATCAAGAGATTACTCCAGAAAAATTGTTCGATCTTAGTATGAAAGAATATGACACGGGAGCTTTACTTGCTAAAGATTTTAATGATGCGGTGGCTGGGTTATTGTTAGCTGCACCAACTGTTTTAGGGGGTAGTGAATACGCAACCCAAGAACAGGCTAGGTTGAATAGAAAAAATGAAGCTTTTGAAACAATGCTTACATATGACCAAGCAATAGATCAAGGCCGAAAAGGATTATTTACCCTTAGAACAGCTACCCAACAAGCTCCCAACATTATATTAGCAATAGCCACAAGTGGTGCTGGAACAGCGGCTGGACTAAGTAAAATAGGAACACAATTAGCTGTAGGTACACAGTTTGGTGTATCTTCAGGGGCTCAAAAGTACAGAGATTTAACTTTACAACAAAGCCTTGGTGAAGCCGCAAAAAACCAAAAAGACCTTAATAAGAAAGCTTACGACATGGGTATGATAGATTATTCTACATATGCTTTAAATGAGCTTGACTTAAACAAGACTATAGCAATGGGCAATTTAACTGATCAGCAGATTGTTAATGCCTCATGGGCTACTGGTTTTATCGAATTCATCGTAACGTCATTGTTAGGTACAGCTCCTAACAGTTTAAAAGCTATTAAAGACTTTTCAAAAAGTGGTGTGAACATATCTAACTTTTTATACAAAAGCAATTTACAGAAGCTTGGTATGGCGGGGCTTGAGTTTGGTAAAAGACTAGGAGGTGAAATTTTAGAAGAAGAACTTATATATTTTGGAGATACCGCATTAAGTGAAGGTCTTATATTAGGTAGAGACATGGACTTCAGCCAATGGGATGATACCGCTGTTTCTGCTTTAATAACATCTGGAGCTATGACTACACCTGGTATAGCGTACTCTGCTCTTATGACTAATGCTGCCACTATTGATTTTCAAAAAGACATCAATGGGCTAACTCAAGACATACAAGACTTAAGCATAAGTATCCAAGCAGCCACAGACACCGATACTAAAGACGTCCTTATTGCTCAATTAGCTACTAAAATGAAGGAGCAAAGCTTTGCTGTTCAGGGATTGGAGGTTGACGCAATCGCATTAGGAGGTGATAATCAAAAGAAGATGCTTGGCTTGGCTAGATTAGAAAAACAATTATTATCAGAGGCTGGAGTAAAACCAGGAGATTCACAAGCTATTGCTGAAGAAAAAATAAACAATTATAAAGCTAAATTAAAAAAAGAAGGTAATAGCCAGCAAGCTGAAAACTTTGACATCAGAAGATCAACTATACAGAAACAACAAAATACAATAAAAGAAGACGTTAATTATGATCGTGTTGAAAATTCGTTAGGAGATTCTGGTAAAAGAATAAAAAGAAAGCTTGAAACCACTAACACAAATAAGGCCAATGAGTACCGCTCTTTAAATAGAAAAGACAAATTAGCTTTTATTATAAATGAAATTAGAAACGAACAAAGATTAAGTTCTATTAATGACGCAAAAGCAAACGCTGATATTGTTGCAAAAGTTGAAGATTTAAAAGACGTTAATGGCAAGCCGTTGTCTAAAGCTGCTAAAGACAAAATATATGCAACAGAGGGGGTTAACTTACAGTTTAGCAAAGCACGAGCTATAACGTTAAGTAAAACAGCTCAGGCTTCTTCCGATATAATAAATACAGCAGATTTAGTAATAGTCGAAGTTAGTAACAAAGAAGAGGCACAAGCTAAATTAGAAGATTCAGATTTATCTCAAGATGAAAAAAATCAAATATATGAATCACTAGAACAGCCTAATAGTAATGGATTTATTTTAAACAATAAATATATCACATTCAATAAAGAGAAAGCAGAGGCTGCTATAAGAGAAGGTAATATATTGCAGGCTACCGCGGTGGTACATGAAGTTGCGCACGCTATTGATGATCGTGTTTTTGACACGCCTGAAAAACAAAAGCAATATGCGGATAACTTGCAAGCTAGATTATCTCAACCTGATTTAGCAGGTGTTGATCAGCAAGTTAACGATATACTACAGAATAGACAAGATTTAGAAGGTGATAAAGGTAAGAAATGGGAAGACACAAGTGCTGACTACAAAGATGAATACACCAAAGTTGCACAAGAAATTTTATATGCCTTTAATTCTGAACTTAACTTAGAAAGTAGAAGATCAAAAGAAAGTATTTTTTCAGGCGTTAATACTAAAACACCTGAGGGAGCTTTAGCTTATTTATTAAATCGTAATGCAGATTTTAGAGATGGTAAAATTGGCAAGCGTATACAAAATAAGGTTAAGAAAGGACCAAAGGTAGCTGATCTTAAAAAAGGAAAAGCCTCATATAGTACACCAGACAAGTTTAAATCATCTGACAAAGCTGATTTATTTACAAGTACAAATAAGGCGTTTAATGAAGCCGTTGAGCTTTATGGACTAGATTTAAGCTTAGATGAAGCAGGAAATCCTAATTTTACAAAAGAGCAATGGGATGCTGTAGATGACAATACTAAGTTAGGTATTGGATTTATGATTGGTGAAAAATGGCAATCATATGTAGGTTATTTGATGAAATCTAGAGACCAAGTTCCTGGCTATGTAGATGTAAAAGACGAAATTATAGATAGAGCCTCTACAGGTGTTTCTAAAGGAGATGATGGAGTTCCTTTTTTAATTAAAACTTATAATCCCGCGGCTGGTACAAAACTAACTACACACATATTTGGACAAGTTGGTAAAAGATTACAGGGGGTAATTGATAAAACACCTGGTTTTGGTGAAATAACAGTAGAAGCTGTTTCTGTTGAACCTGGTAAAAAAGAGCTTGTTGGCAAAGAGAATGCTGATGATCTTGTAAAAAGAAAAGAAAAAGAGGATAATGAAGTTATAAAAGAGTTTCCTCAAATAACTGACAAAGTTATTGTACTTGATAAAGATGGTAATCCTATATCAATAGCTGAACAAGTTCAAAAAGAAGTAAAAAACAGTGTTAAAGTAGCATACGCCACAACTAAGTTTACAGCTCCTATAGGCAGTAAAAAGTTTAGAACAGAGCTTGCTAATGCAATGAGAGGAAAGTTAGGTAATCTTTTCAAAAGCATTATGGATCGAGGTTCTGATTTTGACAACAATGAAACAGTTGGCAATAAAGAAAAGCGTGCTAACTACGATTCGTTTATAGATAGAAACTTTCAGAATGTGTATAACATAATGCCTAAGTCTACTATCTCAGACAGGTTTTCGTTTTTAATGGAAGAAATTACAAATGAAGATGGTTCTCCAAATTACATGTCAGTTGCAGAGGTTGAAGCCTACAATGATGCCATTGACCGAGGAACTATAAGAGGTAAGCGTATTGCAAATAAATATGCAAATAACCGTAAGTTTAAGAAAAGAGGTTACGATGGCCAAGTTAAAAAAGAAGGTACTGAGTACTTAAAAGCTAACGACAAGGCGACTAATGTTCGTAATGCACGTAAAACGTCCTTTGCAGATGTTATTGCTGAGGAAGCTGCTTTTGATGTATTGCCAGAAGTTTTAAGAGACAATGGTTTTGCTAAAGAAGCTGAAATTGTTGAAATTGAAAAACAAATTGGTAGAGGTAAATTTTCTGTTGGAAGGATGGACCCTAATATGCGATTTAAGTTTGACTTAAATAAAGACTTATTCTTTGATCGTGTAATGAGTCTTAAAACCTTTAGCAAAGGAAATATTAAAAAAATATTCTTGAGCACATATAGCGCATTAGATTTTGATGCTAAAATTATAGATGGAGTTGCCGAGCAATTTGCGAATAGACTACAGCCTGTAAGTAAGGCGGTAGAAAGCGTACCTGTTCCTTTGTTTAAACAAATACTTATTGAGATATCAAATCAAACAGATGCAGCATTAGCTTTACAAAAGTTAGTCGGAGCGCAAAAGAACGCCACTGAAGTGTATAGAGATGAGTCTACTGTAATGCTTGCTCGAGGTGCAGCAATCGAGAACATGCAAATGCTAGTTGACAAGTACGGCCCTGATGAAGCTATCCAATTAGTTGTTGCATTTGGAAGCAGTACATTTAGTTCGCAAGGAGCGATAGGTTTGTTTAAATTTGATTTAAAATTACAAAAGCTAGTAAAAGGGCTTAGAAACGATGGCCGCCCAATAACAAAAGCAGGAGCCGATTTATTTAGTGGATCAGAAGATTTAATGCAAAGCCTATACAACGGTTTAGACTTAGGTGGCAAAAAAATTAAAGAAATAAAAAATAAAGAAATAATTTTTACGGACGGAACATCTGTTGCTAGAAAATACAGCCCAGTAACTAGTGTTACGCAAGGAATGCTTAAAGAAGGATATGTTCCTGATGCGGTTAATTATAAAGCAGCACAGGAATTTGTTACATCGTTTTTTGAAAACTTTGCAAAACAAAATTTAGATCCAAACACCGCTCTTGCTCTACTAAACACAATGAATAATGGTTCGAGTAACGCTTTAAGAGCTGCTGCTAGAGTGTGGGGTAAATCAACTACTATGCCTTATGAAACCACTAAAGTAAATGGTAAAAGGGTATACATATTTGAGCACGCTATACCTGCTAGAGTAGTTTTAGCGTACTTATACGAATACCACGTTAACGGCAATAAAAGTATAAATATAAGTGCTCTTTGGGATGACTACAGAGTTACAATTATTCCTATAGCAGAAATGGATAATGTTTTAGCGAATGCTGGATTTAGTTCTATAACTACATCTAGCTATGTTCCCGGTAAAACGGCATGGCACAATAGATACTATAATTTATTTACAAGAGGTAGAATGCCATATGCTATGGTTAGTTACGACGGTAAAGAAATTGTAGGTGAATCTTATGAAAAATACTTTAACGAAAAAGGTGAAAAGCCTTTAGTTAAAATAGATGCCGCTCAAGAAACTGAAAGTAGTAGGGTAGCTGATGAAACAATGGCAAAAGCTCGTACAGGCAAGTATTCACAAACACCTAAAAAAATAAGAGTCTTTGACTTTGACGACACTCTAGCCCAGACTAAGAGTAATGTGCTATACACAATGCCAGATGGAACTAAAGGCAAAATTGACGCTGCTACCTTTGCTAAAGAAGCAGTAAATATGGAAGCGGAAGGAGCTGTATGGGATTTTTCTGAATTCAGTAAAGTAATGAACGGGACTAAAGGCCCATTGTTTGAGGTAGCTAAAATTATAGCAGACAAAAGAGGTACTAAAGATGTATTTGTTTTAACTGCAAGGCCCTCCGATGCAGCTGGACCTATACAACAATTTCTTAGCAGTCTAGGTTTAAATATACCAATTGCTAATATAACTGGCTTAGGTAACGGCTCACCTAAAGCTAAAGCTGATTGGATTGTTGGAAAAGTATCAGAAGGATATAATGACTTTTATTTTGCAGATGATCATAGAGGAAATGTTAAAGCTGTTAAGGATGCTCTAGATACTTTCGATGTTAAAGGCAAAGTTCAGTTAGCTAAAATTAAATTTAGCATGGATCTTGATACTAACTTTAATGAAATGATCGAACGTCAAAAAGGTGTTGAGTCATTCAAAGAGTTTTCAAAAGCGGTTGCACAAAGGCGTGGAAAAAATAAAGGTAGATTTAAGTTCTTTATATCTCCTTCAGCAGAGGATTTTAGAGGACTAACACAATACAAGTTTGCAGGTAAAGGAAAACAAGGTGAAGCAGACCAGAAGTTTTTTGAAGAAGCATTAATGGATCCTTATTTTGAAGGTGTTGCGGCAATAGAATCAGCAAGACAGACAATTAAAAATGACACAAAAGCTTTGCTTGAAATGTTTAAACCTGTTAAGAAGAAGTTAAACAAGCTGATACCAGATGGAGATTACACTTATGATAATGCTGTTCGGGTTTTTTTATGGAGTCAAGCAGGTATAGAAATACCTGGTATATCTAAAAGAGATCAAGCTAAATTACAATCCCTTGTAGCTAATGATGCAGAGCTTTCAGCGTTTGCGGAAGGTCTGGTATTATTGTCTAAAAAAAGTACATGGCCCGAACCTACTAAACATTGGAATGTTAAAACAACATTAAGCGACTTAAATAGCTTAACTGAAAATATAAACAGAAAAGAATATTTAGCACAGTTTATTGAAAATGTTGATATTATATTTAGTGAAAAAAATTTAAACAAAGTGGAAGCGGCATATGGTGAATCCACAAGAGTAGCTATTGAGAACGCTATATCTGCAATGAAGACCGGTAGCAATAGCCCTGTTGGAAAAAACGGAGACCCCATAACGAGTAGATGGTTAAATTGGGTTAATAACTCCGTGGGTACAATCATGTTCTTTAATAGGCGATCCGCAGTATTGCAGCTTCTTTCTGCCACTAACTTTATAAATTGGTCAGATAATAATCCAGCTAAAGCTGCATTAGCTTTTGCTAACCAGCCTCAATATTGGAAAGACTTTGTAATGATTTTTAATTCAGATAAATTAAAGCAGCGTAGAGGCGGTTTAAAATCAGATGTTCAGGAATCAGAGATTGCTAACGCAGCTAAAGACTCTAAAGACAAAGCTGGAGCAGTGATTGCATATATTCTAAAATTAGGTTTCACACCTACGCAAATTGCAGATAGTTTTGCTATTTCAATGGGTGGTGCTACTATGTATCGTAATCGAGTTAACACTTATGAAAAGCAGGGATTGCTAAAAGCAGAAGCGGAAGCAAAAGCTTTTAAAGATTTTACTAAATTGTCTGACGAAGCTCAACAGTCTGGAGATCCTGCGTTAGTATCTCAACAGCAACGAAGTGTCGCGGGGCGTCTTATCTTATCGTTTCAGAACACAACTATGCAATATACTAGATTAATGAAAAAAGCTAGCCAGGACCTTATAAATGGACGAGGGGATGCAAAAACACATATATCTAAGATACTTTACTATGGAGCTGTTCAGAATTTTATATTTAACGCTATGTCAACTACTTTGTTTGCTTTAATTCCGGGATTTGATGAAGATGAAGAAGATGAAGATGCAAAACAAAAAGAAAAAGATTACAAAGTGTCTAAAGTATTAAACGGCATGGGTGATTCAATAGTAAAAGGTACCGGTATATACGGAGCTATTTTTACCACACTAAAAAATACATACAAAACGTGGGAAAGAGAAAAAGAAAAAGGTTTTGAAGCTGATCAAACAAAAACAATAATTGAGCTTGCTAATCTATCACCTCCTATTGGTTCTAAACTTAGAAAAACATATACAGCTATTCAAACTTATCAATTTGATAAATCTGTTATTGAAAAGCACCCTTGGGATGTTACTATTGATGGTAAATTTAATTTATCGCCAACATACTCTATTATAGGAAACTTGGGTTCAGCTTATTTAAATATACCTTTAGACAGAGCTATAGCGGAAGCGCAGGGAATTGCCGAGGCTTTAGATAATAGAAACTCAAAATTACAAAGAATAGCTTTAGCAGCTGGGTGGAGAACTTGGAATGTTGGAGCTAAAAATGAAGAGTTTGATTTAATCAAAGCTGAAGCTAAGGGAATAAAAAAAGAAGAGGGCATTGAAAAAAGCAAAGAAACTAGAAAGGTTAATAAAACTGCTAAACTAAAATTTGCAAGAGAAGTGTATAGCAAAATGTCTAAAGAAGAAATAAAAATCTATCGTAACACAAACAAAAAGGATAAGAGAGCTTATTTAGAAAAAATAGGAAAACAAAAAGGTATTAAAAAAGAATACTAATATGAAAATGAAATATTTTAATTACGAGGAATTTGATTCACCGGAAATTCAAGGTAGTGGGCAAATGATGGATGATAAAATTCTTACTATGCTTGAAGATGCCCGAGAAATATTTGATAAACCAATAGTAATTAATAGTGGATTTCGAACACCTAAACACAATACTCACGTAGGAGGTACTTCATCATCGTCACACTTAAAAGGATTAGCAGTAGATATATCTTGTACTAATTCGTCTGATCGATTTGAACTTTTACAAATACTAATATCAGTAGGGTTTAATAGAATAGGTATGGGTAATACTTTTATACACGTAGACATCGATACTACTAAATCACCTAACGTCCTATGGACTTATAAAAATAAATAATATGGCATTTCGATTAAAAAATACAACATCTCCTTTGCATCAAAATACAAAAACACTTGATTCAATTGGAAACCCACCTACAAACACCCCTGTAGCTCCAACTCCTGATCCGCGATTGCAAATAACCTTGCCAGAAGGAACTGCAAATTACCAGCCGCCTGTAAATTTTGGAACCCAGACTATTTCAGCAACCGCTCCAGATGATGGTGCATTAAAACAAATTGGAACTCTTTTAAGCAACCCTTTTGATGGGATAAGAGCTTTAAGTAACCAAGCAAGGGGAGGTATTCGTGAGGCTTTTGGAATGCGTGACGAGGGAGATGGAAGCGGTGTTTATGGAAGCTTAACTAGTCTAAGGAGAGCTAAGGCATCTGATGATGCTGAAACACAAAAAGCATTAGAAAGAAGCTCTGGGCTTAACGCAGTTAGCCAAGTAGGTATGTTAGGTAGTGCAGCTGCCTTAGGTGCTCAAACAGTTAATGATTTATTGCAAGGAGATGCAACCGGTGCAGTTCTTAAGAAGGCTAAAGCATTAAAACCTGTATACAAAGCTATTAAAAAAACAGGAGTAGATCCTACTAAATTATCAAAAAGGCTTTACACAAGCTACAAAGCTGATAAAAACGTATTATAAAAAAAATATGGCAACACCACTTAAAAAATCAACATCTCCTTTTGAATTAAAGGATGCATGTTATTACAAAATTAAAAAAAGTTACAAGGTATTTCCATCTGCTTATGCTAGTGGAGCAATTGCTAAATGTAGAAAAGCTAAAGGTAAAAAGAAATAATGTATTCATCTCCGTTCAACAAAGTAAGAAAAACCAAAAAAGGTTTAGCTCTTAAGCAATGGTTTAAAGAAAAATGGACTGACGAAAAAGGCAATGAGTGTGGATCTACCAAGAATAAGAAAACTAAAAAGTGTAGGCCTAGCAAAAGAGTTAGTAGTAAGACCGTAAAAACGTGGAGCGAAATGTCATCAGCTGAAAAGAAAAAAGCTGTGGCTGAAAAGAAAAGAGTAGGAATGGGAAACAGAGCTTCTAATATAACATAGAAAAGGAACAATACAAACGGGCGTACCATACCCAATAAGTTCCTGTAACCAGAAAGGGCCCTCAATTACGAGAGCCCTTTTTTGATTTTATATGTATTAAAAAGTTATAACTTTTAGCCTTTAGTAAACATATAGGCTTACTTTTGCTTCATATTGTAAACGTATACGCTTACTATATTCATTTAGATATAAAACGTGTCAAAATAATACTTTTATATTCATTTGAATATAGCTATCCATCACAAGCTAAGCAATCTTCATTCATAGCTGCAGCCGCAATATCTCCACGTAAAACACTTTCAGTTCTAGTATAATATAAAGTTTTAACACCATTTTTCCAGGCTTCAAAATGAACTTTGTTCAACCATTTAGGTGTAGCTGTAGAAGGAAAAGCTAGGTTTAAACTAACAGACTGATCTATATATTGTTGTCTTAGTCCAGCTTGGTTAACTAATTCCAGTTGATTAATTTCCTTAAACGTTTTAAATACTTCTTTAGCAGGTATGTCGTGCCCCATAGTAATATTATCAAGCTGATCGATATCCTGGATGCTACCACCGTCCGCAAGTATTTTATTCCATACTTCATTTGTATTTATTTTATGCTTTCTTAATAGTTTAACTAATGTAGGATTCTTTCTAATGAAAGTTCCATTTGCTCCTTGCTCAGTGAATACATTAGCAGCCCAAGGTTCTATTCCTGGCGAAACATTCCCACTAAGCTTGCTATTAGATACAGTGGGAGCAACAGCACGAAGGTGAGTATTACGCATACCAGTACCAACACACCACAGAGGCTCGCCATACACTTCAGCAAGATTTCTGGAAGCTCTTTCACTCTCAATTTTGATTTGCGAAAATATCTTCCTAGTTTCAAACTGAGCCAATAAACCTTCGAAAGGAATACCTTTGTCTTGTAAGTACGTGTGCCATCCAAGGACTCCCAAGCCCAATGCCCGCCCCTTCTGCGCAGAGCGAACAGAGTTTTCGAATCCTCGTAACCCTTTTGATTTCTGAATAAATTCCTCCATAACTCCATCAAGAAACCAAATGGAGTCATATATAAGGTTAGTGTCTTTCCATTCTTCATATTTTGCTAAATTTAATGATGATAAGCAGCACACAAAACTGTGGCTTTCATCTGTGTGTAATGTAATTTCAGAACATATGTTAGTCATATGGACTTTTAATCCGTTGTGTTTATATGCTTCTGGATTTGCTTTATTAACATTCCCTTTAAACATAATGTACGGTTCTCCAGTTGCTTTTCGTTTTCTAAGAAGTTTACTCCATCTAGTTCTAGCATCCGCATCTCCTTGTTCAAGGCGTCGCATAAACTTATCACCCACAACTGCACACTGATGTAAGTTAAGCGATTGTCTGTTAACATCCCCTTTAGGTTCTCTGATTTCAAGCCACTCTTCGAAATCATCGTGTTCAATATTGATGTTAACCGATGCTGCTCCTCTTCTGACTGATCCTTGATTAGTCGCGAGTATTGTTGAGTCATATATTTTACAAAAGGGTACAACTCCATCTGATGTTCCATTACCTGTTATTTTAGCGCCCGCGGGCCTTATTTGATTAACCCCGATACCAACTCCACCTCCATGTTTAGCTAGCATCATCATTTCTAAATTCTTTTGTCCGATATCCTGGATGCTATCAGCCACGTCAATACCGAAGCAACTAATAGGTAAGCCGCGATCAGTCCCAGTGTTTGAGAGTACCGGACTAGCAAGGCAAAGCCAACCATTCCAAATATAATTAAAAAACGTTTCAGCCATTTCAGGTTTATATAACCTGCGAGCAACTGTTTTAGTGACTCTTTGGTATGCTTCCTTAGGACTTTCTCCGTCAAATAAATATCCCCCGGATATTGTCTTTTTGTATACGTCGTTATCACCCCACGCAGGGTAATCTTCTCCTTTTTTCCAATCATTGTTCCACATATTATAGTTCTAGTTTTTTCTCTTTAACCACCTTCTCTTTAAGTTTTTCAATCGCGTCTTCATAGTCATCCATAAGTTTAATTGTTTCCAATGTACCTACCGCTAGATCTTTTAAATAAGCACTTTCATCTAATAATTGTTGCACTACATTTATTAATGCTTGAATCTTTTTTTCTAAAAGATCTATTCTACTTTGTTTCTTGTCGCTCATATAGTTGTTTTTTTATTTGTTTTTGAATATTCTATTGCGTAATCTAAATGAGCCTCTTCCCAATGTTCCCTATAGGGAGTTCCATTAGGAAAAGTTTCATCACAAAGACTACATTTAATATTACCAGATGTTTTCATAATCCTCTTCTTCTCCCGCTTTTGAATAATCTGTTGGCCTAATCGCGAAAAAATCAGTATGAGTGACCCCCCCGGTAAGATGATAGAACCAATCAAGATTAGCTGCTGCATTCGTGTCATACGCGAAATAGTTTCCCAAGTCAACATACCCGAGTTCCACAAGTTTTTCATTTGTTCTTTTCTTTATAAAGTTTTTTAAGTCGTTGGACTTGATGCCTTCTATGTCACCCTTTTCAAACATCTTAGTAATGTAGTTAGTTTCTAATAAAACCATAGCTTCGGCTGACTTAATGATGTCCTCGCGACACAAGTCTAACAGTTGATTATCCTCTTCACACATATGCCTGAATAATTGACAACCCATTTTACTGTGTAATGATTCATCTCTTACTGACCACTTCATTTGTTGTCCGATACCCTTAAGTAAATTACGCAGCTGAAAAGAATATAATACAGCAAAAGCAGAATACAAACTAACTCCTTCAGCGAAAGCTGAAAATACAGCAAGAGACTTAGCAATGCCAGTTCGGCTATTACCACTGTAAGCCACCAAATTATTAAACCTTTCCGCTGTAGCAGGCTCGTGCAGAAATGCTTCATAGTCTTCTAGTTTTAAAGTTTCGTTTAAATAGCTGTAAGCAACAGCATGAATTGTTTCTTGCGATCCAAACATCATAGCCATTTGTTGTATTTCGTGCTTAGGAAACCAACCAACAACTTTTTGTGTCCAGTAATCTGATACTGCACATTCTGTTTGCGCAAAGCCGAGAAGTATATTCCCGACTAAGTGCTTTTCTTTTTCATCTAACTTCTCATTCCAGTCTTTAAGATCACCTTGCATAGATATTTCAGTGTGTAACCAAAATGCTTGTGCTTGTTTCAGCCAACCCTCGGTGTAATATTCGGGATATTCAAACGGTTTATACGCTACGCGCTCATCAAAAAGTCCCATTAGTTGTAAATAAATAAAGCTAAATCCACAAAGGGTATGTATAGCACATGAATACTCTTTTCTTCGTCTTCATAGCTTCTAAAGCCAAATAATATACCTGGATATAATCCAAATTCTAATGACCAACCTTTACTTTCTCCATCCATAACATTCTATTTTATATTCGTTGTGTAGTTTAATTATATCTTTATATTTAATCTTGCCTCGTATATCCCAACTCCATTTAACAAACTTATCAATTTGGCGCTCAGCATACTTTTGTCTAGCTATCCGTTTCGCTTCGAAAGGATTAGGCTCACTGTCTCGTCGCATTCTTTTTGATTTTGTGGTTTGTATAATGTTATACCAGGAAATTGTTCTACAATTAATCGTTTGAATAGCTTCCATCGCATTGGAAATGATTCGTTAGCTCGACCTTTAGTTTCAATTATAAAATCCTCACCAATGAAATCAGGAGTATACTTTATGGGTAAAATTCTTTTCTCACCCCTATTCTTGTACTCTCCTTTGCCATTAGCTTGTCTTTCATAAACTTCATTGTCAAAATGAAAACCATTAAGTAGCACAAAGGTTTCACCCTCGTATTTATTTCTGATCTTAGCATTCTTCAAAGCAACGTACATATGCTTTTCCAGCCCGGAGGCAAAGTCGATACCATCATATGATACCTTCTTTGCTCTTACTGGACCTCGCTTTCCGCTTGCTCTTTTAAATGGTTTCCTCATATTTAGCGTTTAAGTTATCATTGACATCAAAAAGCTCATTCATTCTTTCTTGTTCTTCAGTTGTATAAACTTCTTTTGCTTTTTGTAAATACAATACAGCGTCCATAAGCTCTTCTTGCAAATGATTAAGCCACTCAAACATTTTTGATGGATCGTCTTCTAATGTTATTCCGTACTTAGAATAACCTACGTCAGATCTTGATACAAACTTGTTAACAACACGTTTAACAACTGGATCTCTAAATTCTATTTCTTGTTTCATTATAGTGTAGCTGTTGAAGTAGTTGTGTAATTGTTTTTAACAAATGTACCGTTAATCATCTTGCCTTGTCTAGATTTAATTACATCGTAAGCAGATGTAACACAATCTTCTATATTATGGCCTCTTAGTTTAGCTAAGTTGGTTAATACAACAACCATATCACCAATAGCATCGATAACTTCTGTCTCATCGTTTTTTAATAAAGCTTCAGCTAGTTCACCGGCTTCTTCCATAAGTTTTAAGTACTGAGTTTTTGAATCACCGCTTTTATAAAT
>Ga0210003_1000403_pt1 | contig 39419 bp, 39 predicted proteins | sample LantaG_FD_182804 | JGI IMG/M metagenome (GOLD analysis project Ga0210003, IMG submission 182804) | Deep subsurface microbial communities from Baltic Sea to uncover new lineages of life (NeLLi) - Landsort_02402 metaG (SPAdes) (version 2) | ecosystem: Environmental > Aquatic > Marine > Oceanic >...
GCTGAGGTTTTGAGTTTTCTTGGAAAAAGAGAGAGAGAGAGCAAAAAAAAGAACGTCGAATTAGCAAACGCATTCTCTCCGTTCAAGCCCGCTGCTGTTCCTCCGCTAACGAGGTGCTTTTCTCGCTGTTCTGCTACCCTCAGAGAGCAGATAGCAGGCGAGTTCTTCCGCTTCAAAGGCTGGGAATGGCGTTTTCTAGCGAGTATTGATACGGAAAAGGCCGTGTTGGAGGAGAATTGCTCGGACGAAACTGCTGCTCCGCGAGCAGTTTCCATGGCGCGTCTCCTCTTTTCCAATTGCGTTTTCGCTCAGAGGCGGTTTTCTGAGTGATGAAAAAAGCGAGCTCCCTTCCGCGTCGAGACAGGGAAATAATACGCTTTCGGTCTCGCGGAAAGCGAATGGAGAAGCAGAAGCAGAAGGTGCGCTCGCGCGCGACGTACCTCATTGGAGTGGCTTTTTTGAGGAAGGAGAAAAACTAGACGAAAGAGGTTGAGAGACAGTGGAGAGCGAAGAAGCAAAAGAGCGACGATGCTCACTCCCTTTTTTCACATTCGCTTCCTCTTCTTCGCCTCCTCTTCTTCCACCGCTTCCGAGCGCCCTCTTCCCCTCCCTTCTTCCAGCCACTTTCTGCTCAGGATTTCAATATGCCTCTCTTGTCCTGCTCCGGCGCGGTGGCGAGGGCCGTTCCGGCCGGCGGAGCGGGGAAGACGCCGGTCAATCAGTCGACAAGGGCGCTTTGCTCGCAGCTTCCCTTTCCGTTTCGCTTCCGTCCGCGCCCTGCGGCCTCCGTCGCGGCCTCTTCTTCGCAGCAGGGTGAGTGACTGACGAGATCTGGGCGCGGTGCTGCAGGGAGGACCCGAAGCGCGGGCGGTTTATGGAGGCATCAAAAATATTTCTTCGATTGCTCGGTCGCTCGCTGACCTCAGCGAGAGAAAAACAAAAAAACTCAACCCTCGTCTCTCTCCCTCTTTTTTCTTCTGCCTCCTCTCTCCCGCGCGCGAACAAAAAAACGGAACAACAACCACCAGCACCGGCACCGGCAGCACCGGGACCAGACTACTCCTGGACCTCCTCCACCAAGCGCTCGCTCGCCCTCGAGCTCGTCAGGGTCACCGAGGCCGCCGCCCTGGCGGGGGCCCGCCACCTCGGCCGCGGGGACAAGAACGCTGCAGACAAGGCAGCAGTGGACATCATGCGGCGCGTGCTGAACACGATCCCGATGGACGGGGTGATCGTGATCGGGGAAGGTGCGTTGCGTGTGTGTGTGAGAGAGAAGGGAAAGAGAGAGGAAGAGAAGAGAGAGAGGAAGAGAAGAGAGAGAGGAAGAGAGAAAGAGAGAGAGAGAAGCGTTTTTTTCTTTTTTTGAAAATTCTTTTTCTCTCTCTCACCGCTGCGATCCCCCCCACCCCACCCCACCCCCGCCCACCCCCACACAGGAGAGAAAGACAACGCCCCCATGCTTTACTGTGGCGAGCGCGTCGGCGACAACTCCGCCCCGCACGCCCTCCGCGTCGACGTCGCGGTCGACCCCTTAGACGGCACGTCGCTGGTGGCCGGGGGCCGGGGAGGGGCCGTGGCGGTGATCGCGGTGGCCGAGCGCGGCGCGATGTTCGACCCGGGGCCAGTGATGTGTGAGTTAGTTAAAAAATCAGAGAGAGAGAGAGTTTGGAGGAAGAGAAAGAGGATCGAAACTCGCAGCTGCGTTTCTTCTCTCCTCCTCTGTCGCCGTCGACGTCGTTTCATCTCTCTCACCTCTTTTCTCTCGTTCTCTCTTCCTCTTTCTCTTTTCCTGCTCCTCTTTCTCTTCCTTCCCCACTTCCTCCTCTTTACACAGACATGGACAAGCTCGCAGTGGGCCCGCTGGTGAACCCGCACCGCGTCTCGCTGTCCTACCCCGTGGCGCAGAACCTGGCCTCTGTCGCCGAGGCGCTCTCCAAGCCCGTGAGCGAGGTGACGGTCTGCATCCTCGACCGCCCGCGCCACGCCGAGCTCATCAGGCAGGTCCGAGCCACGGGCGCCCGCATCCGCCTGATCTCGGACGGGGACGTCGCCGGCGCGATAGAGACCGCGCGCCCCGGTTCTCCGGTCGACGTGATGATGGGCGTCGGAGGCACCCCGGAGGGGGTGGTCGCAGCAGCCGCCCTGAAATGCCTGGGGGGCTCCATCCAGGGGCGACTGGCCCCGAGGGAGGAGTTTGGCGAGCGCGAAAAGGCCTTGGAGCTAGGGTACGACCTCTCTCGGATTCTGTTCACCGACGACCTCTGCGGCGGCGACGACGTCTTTTTCGCTGCGACGGGGGTTTCGGACGGCGACTTGCTCCGCGGCGTGCGGTTCGAAGGAGGGGGCCGAGGGCGTACGCAGAGCATGGTGATGCGGGCGGCGTCGGGCACAGTGAGGACGATCGAGACGGAGCACCGGTGGGGCCAGGCGAGGGCGGGGAAGCGCGAGGTAAGAAGAAAGAGAAGAACAAGGAGAGAGAAGAGGAAGGAGAAGAGGAGCGTTTTGAAGAAAGAAAGAAAAAGATCCGAACCGAAAACTCACACATCCTTTTTTCTCTCTCTACTGTTCTTCAATCAAAACAGGCGGTCACGGCCCCGACGGCGACGGGCATGGACGAGGAAGACGACGAGGGCGGCGCGAGGAGGCAGCAGGGACAGCAGCAGAGCAAGAGCAAGGTCGGAGCTCACTAAGAGAAGGAAGAGAAAATCAAACGATTTTTACTCCCCCCATTCTTACCCCCATTCTTCCCCCTCTCCCCGAAAGAGCGTTACCATTCTCTTTTAGTTTTAGGTCCTCGATTTTTGAATTGAATGAACGAGAGTAGTGTAGAGAAAAAGAGAAAAAAACGAAAGAGAAAAGAGAAAAAAAAATTAGAAGGTCCGAGGTCGAGGTCGAGAGAAGGCAGCTAGGCGACAATCAGACATATCTCGCGTCTTCCCCCTTTTCTCTTACCTCGATTCACCTTCTCCCTCTCTCCACAAAAATGACCGAGGAAGCCCTGGTCGCGCCCGCGCCCGCGCCGGCGCCCGCCCAGGCCGCGGAGGAAGCCGCCCCGGCCAAGCTGGAGCCCAAGACCGAGGCGGCGGAGGAGCTGGAGGCGCCGAATACGGCGGCTGAAGAAGTCGTCGCTGATGCCGCCGCTGCTGCTCCAGCGCCGACGGCGCCGCCGGCGACGGCGCCAGTCGTGAAGGAAGAAGAAAACGCCACCGCCGCCGCGGACGCCACCGAAGCCAAGGCCGAGCAGGCCGAGCAGGCCCAGCAGCCCTCCGACTCGGTCATCGCGACCCGCCTGCGCGAGCTGCTCGAGGAGACTGACCTCGAGAAGACTTCGGGTGAGAGAGAGAGAAGAGAAGAGAATCGAATGGATCGAGAGGGACGACGATTGAGCGAGCGAGCGAGCGAGCAGATTCACTCGCTTCGCGCGCTCTATCCCTTTTCTTTTCTACTCCCCTTTTATCGCCAGAGACCGAGAGGAGAGGGAGAAGATCCCATAGCGGATATTTTCTTTGTCGGACGGCGTCGGAAACAGGATGAAAGAGGGCGTCCCTCCAATTGTTTTTTTTACTTCTTCTTCCTCAACTCACCTCGGCCTCTTTCCCAAAAAAAAAATCGAACAAAAAATCTTCTTCTCTCTCTCAGTCCGCCAGCTCCGCGGCGCGCTCGAGGAGGAGTTCAAGTGCGACCTGGGCGCGCGCAAGGCGTTGCTGAGGCAGACCGTCGACGCCTTTCTGGCCGAGAAGGCGCCCAAGGTCGAGGAAGAAGAAGAGGAAGCGGAAGACGAGGAAACCAAAAAGAGGGCCCGCTCCTCCGGCGCCTCCTCTTCCTCCGAGAGCGACGGAGACGACGACGACGCCGGGCCCTCGAAGAGAGCCAAGGCCGCAAAGGCTAAGGCAAAGAAGACGAAGACGAAGAAGGCAGGCACGGGCGGCGGGGGCTTCCAGAAGCCGCTCAAGCTGTCGCCGGCGATGGCAGAGTTCACGGGAGAGGAGCGGCTGTCGAGGGCACAGATCGTGAAAAAGTGCTGGGTGAGGAAGTTTTGAGAGTTTAGTCGATTTCGTGGGGTCGTTCTGCTCCTCTCGCTGCGCTTTCTTCGATCCCATGCTCTCTGCGCTCTCTCGAACTCTCCAACTCACTTAAAAACCCTAAAAACCGTTAAAAAAAACCGCTTCCCAGGACTACATCAAGGCCGAGAACCTGCAGGACCCGTCGGACAGGAGGAAGATTTTGGTGAAGGGGAAGCTCGAATCCATCTTCACGGCGCCGATCACGATGTTTTCGATGAACAAGCAGATCAGCAAGCACGTGTACCCTGACGAGTAGTAGAGGAGGGGGAGAGGGGCAGGGGAGGAGGAGGAAGCGGAGGGAAAACGAATTTGTCTCTCGCCCGAAAACCCGAAATGGACGCACCTGAGATTTCTTCGCACACACCCCTTTTTTTTTTACTAGCACCATTTTTACAACCTTTTTTCGTTGGCCTGTTCCTCGAGAGAGCACCGAGAAGAGAAGAGAGAGACTGAGAGAGTTTTGTTTTCACGCCGTCCGTTGCGAGTGTAAGAGAAAAGAAGGAAAGAAGAGAGGGACGAAAAAAAAAAAAACGAAAAAAATTTCTCTTTTGCCGAGAGACTCTCGCTAGCCCACTCTTCTCTTAATTCGTCTCTCCCTGCCCCGAGTCTCTCCTGGACTGCTTCTCTCTCTGAGCCCACACGGCCACCAGCGAGAGAGCATTCTTCTCTTCTAGAGCCCGCTCTCATCTGCGCGCGTGCCCCCAGCCAGCCAAGGCTAAATCTCCAGCAAACGCGAAAAAAGGCATGCATCGGCCGTCGCCTTCTTCGACGGCGAGCCATGCCGCGCCTCGCTCTGCTCTTGGCCGCATCCCTAGGCCCTCGACAACCACGGCTTCGATGAGGGCATTGTCGTCCAACACCACAGCCGCGACGGCGCAGTACTACGGGGGAGCAGCGGGGAGCGAGGGTGCGCCGATGAGGAGAACCTCGTCGTCGACGTCAAACGTCGCATCGGCGCCTCTGCCGACGACACCGACTCGGCAGATGCGAGCCCCGGCGCCTTCCAGGCAGCAGCAGCCTCAGCCTCGTCCCCTTCCCGTGCCCATGCAGATGCAGCCGGAACCCCAGCCCCGAGCTTTCCTCGCTCGCAGCGACGTCGTCGACAAGCAGGTGAGTGGCGGCTTTGTTTTTCAAAGTTGGGCCACATTGCGTCGGGAGAGAAAAAGCAACGTTGCTGTCGTCGTTCGCCGCTCTCGGCTCAACCTCCTGCTCCTCTTTTCCCCTCTTCCTCTTTTTTCCAAAAAAATACAGGTCATCGCCAGGACCTCGGGGCGCTGTCTCGGCGTCGTCGATCACATGTTCGTCGACTCGGAGACCTACCGCGTCGTCAGCGTGGAGCTCAGGGCGAAAGGGCTGGCGGCAGCCGCCGGGATCGCGGCGAGCGCAGTGAGCTCTTCTTCTTCCTCTTCAAACCCGGGTTCCTCTGTTTCGACGTGGGGAGCGAGGCCGCCTCAGCAGCAGCAGCGCATGCCTTCCTCGACTTCGATGCAGCTCCAGCAGCAACAGCCCACGGGCACCAACCTGCCCCTGGCGACCCTGTGCCAGGTCGGAGACGTCGTTCTGGTCCACGACGAGCGCGCCCTCTCCTTCCCGCCGCTCGACGACGGGAGCGGCCGCTCGTTCACCTCCCCGCGCGCCGCCGGAGGCCGCTACTCGAGGACGCCGCCGCCGCGCCTGGTCAGGCTGACTGGCGCCGAGGTCGTGACGGCGGACGGCAGCGGGCAGGCGCTGGGGAAGGTGCGCGGCTACGGCTTCGACCCGGAGACCGGGGAGCTGCTGGCGCTGCGGTTCGACGCGCTCGGGCTGCCCCGGATCCCCGAAGGTGAGACTTTTTTTTCATTTTTTTTTGCCGACTTTCTTCGTCTTCGCTAATTTTTTTTTCCTTCTTCGAAAATTCTTCAACGGCCAAGAATCTCATCCTCTCTCTCCCCCTCCCCTCTTCCCCCTCCCCCCCCCCCCAAAAAAAACCTCAGGAGCCATGGTCGTCACCGAGGTGCCCATCTCGGCCGTGCTGTCGCTCGACCAGTCGCAGCAGTGGGGGGACCCTTCGGCCCCACTGACCGTCGTCCTGCGCCCCGGTGCTGACGAGGACGGGTCCATCTACTTGGTGTCCGAAGGCCTTTTCGGCAAGGCGCTGGAGAAATTAAACGAGGTGCTGAGGAGCGGGACCGAGTTCGACGACGGGTTCGACGACGACGAGGACGACCTGTACGAGGAGGTCGAGTTCGCGGGACGGGGGGCCAGGAGGCGGAATTTGTCCGCCGCAGCCGCTTCCTCGGCCGCCGCGCCGGGCAGCAGCAGGCAGAGGGTCGTTGCCGACCGGCAGTTCGAGGCGTGGAGGGAGGCCCACGGCGAGGTGTTCGCGCGGTACTACGGGCTCCCTTCCGTCCCCAGGACCAGGGCGGAGCTCGACAGGGCGATGGCGGAGGCCGCGAACCCGAATGCAAATGCTTCTTCTTCTCCTTCTCCCTCCGCGCGCCGACAGCAGCAGCAGAGGTCCCCTTCGCCCGCCGCCTCGCCGCCGCGAGCGACGACGACGCGCGCCGCCCTGCCTCCTCCCTCGAGGGGCTCCTTCAGCGACGCGCTGCGGCCGGCGGACCCCAGGGCGCGAGAGAGGGCTTTCGAGACCCTTGACGCTTTTGACGCACCGACACCAAGGCAACAGCAGCAGCAGCAGCGCCGCGCGCCGCCTCCGCAGGTCTCCTCTTCTTCCTGGCCCGCGCCGCCGGCTTCCACCGCAGAGGACGCCTGGAGGGAGCTGCCCAGGCGGCAAGCGGCACAGCGGAGCAGCAGTAGTCCTCTAGGGGAGGAGGAGGAAGGAAACGAGATCGCCGCGGCCGAGGCGAGGTGGGGCGCGCCCCCCCCTCCTCCTCGTTCCTCCTCTCCTCCTCCTCCCCCTTCCTCCTCCTCCGTCTTCTCCCCGGCCGGCGTTAGGAAGCCCCGCGTCAACGGCATTTCTATCCTTCCCACGAGGTCTCCGAGGCCTCCCGGGCTGGTGAGAGACGCCGACGGAGGTTTTGGGAGCGGGAAAGGCGAGGCGGGAGCGGGAGCGGGGGAGGCGGCGGCAGCTGGGGCTTCAGCGCCGGCGACGACGGGAGGAGGAGGAGCGCCTTCGACTCCTCCTGCTGTCGTGAGCGAGCTGTCGTTTGGGGCTCCGGTCCCCGACTCAACTCCTCCTGCTCCCGTCGCGGAGACCGTCGACGACGGGATCGACGGCTCGGCGTGGTGAAAAAAGAGATAATTATAAAATGAGAGAACGGAGAGAGAGAGAGAGAGAGAAACGAGAGAGAAAGTGGTTTTGAAAGCAAACGAAAACAAAAGAATTGAGAGACTTTTATTTTTCTTCACTTGCGTTTTTCGGTCGAGCATTTCTTCTTTCTCTTTCCCTTCCGCGTCCACCCCAATCATGGCCTCCCTGGGCCTCGTCGCGGACCGCTGGCGCGTCGTCGTCGCGGCCTCCACGGGCGAGCCCTGCGTCCTCGGGAGCGGTGGCCACGCCGAGGTGTACCTGGTCGAGGACGAGGGGCGATTGAAGAAGAAGAAGCTTGGCGACGATAATGATGATGGAAGAGCGGCGGCGACGACGACAAAGGGGGACTCTGAAAAACCCGAAAAGAAGAGGCGCTACGCCCTCAAGGTCGACAAGCGCGCCTCCGTCGGCTGCGTCGGCACCGTCAGGCACGAGACCGAGGTGATCAGGTCGCTGGAAGGGGTTCCTGGCATCGTGAGGCTCGCGCCGGAGCTCGAGGAAGACGACGACGACGACGAAACCGAAGACGAAGGCGACGGCGAAAAACCCGATGAGGGGCGAGAGAGAAAGAAGAGGCAAAAGCGAAGGCGAAAGCGCTCCACCGTCTCCGGCACGCTCAAGGACGGCCGCTCCTGGCTCGTGATGGAGCTCCTGGGCGCAAATCTGGCCGAGGTGTCGATCGCTGCCGGTGCCGTGGCCCCTCGCAGGAGCCGGCGCGGAAGAGCCGAAGGAGAGGAAGAGGAAGAGCAAGAGGGAAAGGAAGAGGAAGAGGGAGAAGAGGAAGAGGAAGGAAGAGCTTCCGCTTCCGCTTCCGCTTCCGCTTCCGCCTCTTCTTCTTGCTGGACAGCCGAGGACGTCCGAGCCGCGGCCTCGTCGATGCTGGCTTCCCTGGCCGCGATGCACGCCGCGGGCTGGATCCACAGGGATGTGAAGCCGGCCAACTTTGCTCTGGCGCTTCCTGAGGAAGAGGAAGACGAAGAAGAAGACGACGACAACGACGACGAAGAAGAAAGAGACGACGACGACGGCGACGATGACGAAAACGGAACGAAAAAGCGTTCCCACAACTCCAACTCCAAGTCACGCAACCCTTCCCGCCGCTGGGTCGCGATCGACTTTGGCCTCTCCACCCGCTTCCTCGACGCCGGGGGGAACGTGCTTCCCCCGCGCCCGCCCGAGAAGCGCAAGAGCAGCAGCCTCGGAGTCTCTTCTTCTTCTTCGCCTTTCATTTCCGCTCCTGCTCCTGCTCCTCCTCCTCCTCCTTGCGAGACCGTCCTCTTCCGCGGCTCGACCACCTACGCCTCGCCGGCGGCGCACTCGGGCCGCGACGCCTCCCGCAGGGACGACCTTTGGTCGTGGGTGTACGCGGTAAGCGAGCTCGTCGTCGGGGGGCTGCCGTGGCGAGACTACGGCGGCGGGTTCGGCGGCGGCGGCGACGAAGACAGGAAAAGGAAAGGTTTCCCCCCTCAGTCTTTCGAGGAAGCGAAAGCGGCAGCGAGGGAGAGGGCCAGCGCCGGGAAGAGGGCCGTGGCCGCGGATCCAGCAGCGCTGATGATGGTGACGACGGGGGGCCCCCCGACGGCGACGGCAAAGGGCGCGGCAGCGGCGGAGGCGTGGTCCCTCCCTCCGCCAAAGACGCCGGGCGTCGTCGCTGCTGCCGCCGCCGCTGGGAGCCGAGGCGGCGAGCAAGGAGCCCCTTCTTCCCGCCCCCCCGCGTGCCCCCCCGCGCTGGCCCGCGCGGCGAGGCACGTCGCCTCTCTGGGCTTCAAAGACGCGCCGGACTACGCGCTGCTGGCGCAGTGCGCCGCGGAGCTCCCGGGCCCGATGCGGCGGGTTGAGGCGGGAGGAGGAGGAGGAGGAGGTGGTGGAGGCGGGAGGAGGGGGAAGAGGGGGTGAAGAGAGCAGAGGTGGAGGTCGAGGGCAACTGCGGAGGCGAGGGCGGCGGCAAAGGAGAAAGTCGAAAGAGGTGAAAGAAAGAAGATTGAAAGAGCTCTTATTGTGTTACCCGACTTTCTGGTCTTACTGTATTGTGAAGTAAAGAGAACGAGTGGTTACCGCGGTGGAGCGGTATGGGGCGGCCAAGGGGGCAAAGGAGGAAGAGAGAAAGAGAAGACGAGGAGAAGGAGAAGGAAGAAAAACTCGCCACTCGCTCTCTCACTTTGCCCGTTTTTTCGAAAAAAAAAAAGACAGAGCCCCCAGCAAAAAGAAAGAAAGAAAGAAAAAACCTTTTCGCCCACCATGAGGATCTCCGACAAGATCCAGGCCGCCATCGACGCCAAGGAGACCTTCTTCTCCTTTGAGTACTTCCCGCCGAGGACGGAGGAGGTGAGATGGACGGATGTGAAGAATGGAGCGCGGAGAAGAGAGATGCAATTGAGAACGAGTGGGGGCATCGATCGATCGACCATCGCGCAAAGAGAGAGTGATCGACTTGAAAGATTGACTGCGGTCTCCCCTGCTCTGCTCTCTCTCTCCTGCTCTCCCGTTCGCATCAGAGCTCGAGGAGCGATCTCTCTCAAAAGTATCCGGGAGTTGGAAGCGAATCGTGAAAGCTTAAGAGCGCGAAAAGGCGACCCCCTTTTTTTCAACGAAAGAAGCATCGAGCGAAAGAGAGAAGCCGCCGAAGGCGCGAGAGAGACCAGAGCAGCAACCACCTCGACCTCGACCTCGACCTCACCTCTTTTGCTTTTCTATTCAATTTTTTGCACCCACCACCACCTCAACCACTTTTTCTCACCACCACCACCAGGGCGTCGAGAACCTCTTCGAGCGCCAGAAGCGCATGGTCGCCCTCAAGCCCAGGCCCACCTTCTGCGACATCACCTGGGGGGCCGGGGGCACGACCGCGGACCTGACTTTGGACATCGCCGCCCGGATGCAGTCCGAGGTTGGAATTGAAACAATGATGCACCTGACCTGCACCAACATGCCCGTCGAGCAGCTGGACGGCGCGCTGGCCCGCTGCAAGGAGGCCGGGGTCACCAACATCCTGGCCCTGCGCGGGGACCCGCCCAAGGGCCAGGAGAACTTCACTGCTGTCGAGGGGGGCTTCGCCTGCGCCCTGGACTTGGTGAAACACATCCGCGCTCAGCACGGAGACTTCTTCGGGATCGCCGTGGCTGGCTACCCCGAGGCGCACCCGGACGTCATCGTGCTCGACGACGAAGAGAAGATGAAGGAGAACTACGCCAAGGACGTCGCGTACCTGAAAGAGAAATGCGACGCCGGTGCCGACTTGGTCGTCACTCAGCTCTTTTACGACGTCTCTCTCTACTTCCAGTTCGTCAAGGACTGCCGCGCCGCGGGTATCACCGTGCCGATCGTCCCGGGCATCATGCCGATCATGACCTACGGCGGGTTCAAGAGGATGACGTCGTTCTGCAAGACGAAAGTGCCCGCGGAGGTCGCCGCCGCCGTCGAGGCCCTCAAGGACGACGACGACAAGGTCCGCGAGTACGGCATCGAGCTCGGAACCGCGATGTGCAAGGAATTACTCGCCGGGGGCGCTCCCGGGATCCATTTGTACACGCTCAACCTGGAGAAGAGCCCCGTGGGGATCCTGGAGAACCTGGGCCTGGTGGAGAAGACCAAGGAGGAGGAGAAGGTGAAGAAGGAGGAGGAGAAGAAAGAGGCGGCGGCGGCAAAGGTTGTCGAGGAGAAGGAGCCGGCGGTCGCTGTTGCTTGAGAGAAAGAGTTTTTTTTGCTTTGATGATGAACCAAAATTCTTTTTTCTTTCTTTGCCTCTTTCTTCTTCTCCGCCTTTCTTGACGGGCTTTTCATTTATTCATTTACAATCGAGAGAGAAAGAGAGTTAAAAAGGCACAAACAAAAACAAAAAAATGCAACGAAAGAACAACAACGACAACAACAACTCAACCTTGAAGATCGGGGTGAGACGAAAGGGGAAAAGCTCGACTTCGGAGCTTGAACACGAAAGTATAATTATTATTGAAAATCAGCCTTTTTTTCACCTTTTCGTCGTCGCCGTCGCCGTCGCCTTCTTCTTCTTCTTCTTCTTCTTCTTCCCGGCTCCTGCCGCCACGACGGCAGCGTCCACCACCTCCTTCAGCCTCTTCCCGGCCCTGCGAGCAGCCGGAGGACCCGCGGAGAGCAGGGCGTCCGCCGTGGCGGAGAGCTTGGAAGCGAGCTCGCTGTTGGTGTTTTCTGAAGTCACCACCGCCACAGCGAGGGGGGAGACGCCGGCCGCCGCCGCAGAGGCAGAGGCGACATCCAGGGCGCTGCCGCTGTCGCCGCCGTCGCCGACTTCGTCGCCCTTTACACCGACGCTGACGCTCAGCAGCTCCGCGAGAGCCTCCCCCGCGGCGGCGGCAGAGTCCGGGGAGGGCCTGGCCTCGCCGGCAAAGGCCGCGAGCGTCGCAGCGAGCCTTGCCGCGGGAGCAAACGCCGCCGCCGCCGCCGCCGCCGACGACGACGACGGATTTTGATGCGTCCAAGAAGAAAAAGCCAAAAGCGCTTCGTCCGCGGCCCCGCGGCAGAGCAGGGAGAGAGCTTTTCCGGCGTCTTCGGCCAGCGGACTCGGACCACCTCCTCCGGCGACGGCCGCGAGCTCCTTCGCCGCGGCCGCGGCGACGCGGGCCTTGTCGGTGGAAGGGCAGCGAGACGCGGCTGCGAGCGCGGCGACGGCGGCGCGGGCGACGGCCGAGCGCAGGGCTGGCACCGAGGCTGCGCACGCCACCGCCAGCGGCGTCAGGTTGGTGGTGGTCTTGCAGTTGTTCTTCCCCTTCCTCCTCTTGGCTGCTACTGCTTCGAAGAGCCTCTTGGCCGTTTCGAGCGCCTCTGCCTGGGCTCTCCAGTCGAGCTGGGTGCGGGAGGCGGCGGCGGCGGTCGTGAGCGTCGCCGTCGCTGCTGCTGCTGCAGCGGCGGCAGCAGCGGCGGAAGAAGTGGAGTCGTCTTCGTCTTCGTTATCATTGTTGCTCCTCTCTTCTGCCGCCCTCTCCTCCTCATTGACTCTGTTCCCGGCGTGCACCGCGGCAATCAAGGAAGAGGCAGAGGAGGAAGCCCTGCGTGGAGCGACGGCAGAAGAAGGAGGGCAGAAGGAGGCCGCGACGTCTTCCGCTCTGTCTCCCTCGGTCTCTCCTCCTTTCTTCTTTCCGCTTCTTCCTCGACTTTCATCCAAAAGCTGCTGCTGCTGCTTCTGCTTCATCTTCCGCATCGCCTTGAGGTTCTCCAGAGCGGCCTGGCGCCTCGGAGAGACGGGGGGAGGAGCATCGGGGGACTCGGGGGTGATCATTTGTCGAGAGAAAGAAGAGAAGATAGGGAGAGAGGCGAGAAAGAAAGAGAGAATGAAAATAGAGCGAATTCGGCGGGCGGCGGCTGTCATTTTTTTATATAGAAAATTCTTCACAAACACTCTCTCTTCTGTTTCCCTCAAATTCAAGTCAGCGCCACCAGCTCCTTCGGCAGCGCCATCCCCATCGAGACGATGATCTCGATCCCTTCCCGGACAGATAAGTTGGTGCGGATGACCTCCTGTCGCGGTTGTTTGATTTTTTTTTTGGAAAGTTTTGAAGGTCGAGAGGTGAGCTTTTTCTTTTTCTTCTTCTTCTTCTTCTTCCTCCCTCTCTCTCCAAGCACTCTCCCCCCAAAAGAACTCGAACAAAAAACTCACGGATCGCGGCACCAGGAAGACGTCCCCGAACACGAAGTGGTTGGTCGCGGCGTAGACCGCGATGAGGTCGAGGTCGCGCTGCTCCTTCGAAGAAGAAGGGCCGCTGCCGTCGAGCGGTGACGGCGCGCAGCCGCGGAGCCTAGTCGCGCCCGTGACAAAGGCCTGTTTTTTTTTTTTGAAAGGTTTCCGAAGGTCGAGAATTCCGGGGATGAGCTTCTTTCTGCTCTGTCTCTCGCTCTGCGTGTCTCTCTCTCTCTCTCTCTCTCTCTCGCAGAAAGAAAGAAAGGAGAAAGGAACGGAAAGAGGAGAAGAAAAGAAAGAAAGAACATAAAACTTCCAAAAATTTTGAGAAAAAACCCGACTCTCTTTCTTTTCTATCTTTCTTTTCTTTCTTCCTTCCTTCCTTCTTTTCTTTCTTTCTTTCCTTTCTCGAACGCACCAGCATATAGTTCCCCAGCCTAGGGTTCTTCACCAACACGCACTCCCTGAACGAGCCGCCGACCCCATTTTCTCCTTCCACCCCCCCTGGCGAGATCGCGGCCGAGATCTGCTTGGCGGCCGAGAAGACGTGCTTCACCAAGGGAAGCCTCCGGATGACCCACTCTCCCAGACTGATCAGCGCGCCGCCGACGTAGCTGCTCGCGACCACGCCCGTGGCGAAGATGAAGAGCATGCTGGTCGCGAAGCCGAGGCCGACGACCCTGAACCCGAGCAGAGCTTCCAAGAGGGGAGCAAAGAGGTGGTCGAAGAAGTTGAGGATCTTTATCGTCGCGAACGCCGAGATGGCTATGGGGAGGATGACGGCCAGCCCCCCGAGGAACCTCCTCGAGACCCAGGAGGAGAGCACGGTGGTGATGGCCTGGCGGGTCGGGGCGGCGGCGGCGGAGGCGGCGCCGCGGAGCATGGCGGAGGCGCGGCGCGGGGTGAGCGGGGTGGAGTGCTCCCTAGACGGCGAGGCCGAAGGGCTGAGGCCGCTGATGCCGACGATGGTTTCCGACGCCGAATTGGCAGCAAACGCCGACGGGTGCGACGAGGAGGGGAGGAGGCCCTCCGCATCTCCTCCTCCAGCAGCCACCTGTCGAGGCGCCATTCTTCTCCTGGAGAAGAAAGGACGCAGCTTGACGTTATGGGAGCGTGAATGGAAAGAAGGCGCGCGGGAAAAAGAATTGATGGTTGATGGCGTCGGAACGATTTGAGTGCTTCTGAGAGTTTTATCGTTTTTTTTTAATTTTTGAAAAAAAAATCTCTTCTCTTTCTTTTCTTTCTTCGTCTTCCTTGCTCTCCCGAATTTGAAAGAAAGGTGGATGCGTCGTCACGTTTTTACAGAAACGTTCAATGAGAGAATAGAAGAACAAGCAGTTGCAGAATAAAATATTCACGCCGAAGGAGGAACGGAGCTCGAAAAATCCGACTTTGAAGAACTCGAGCTCGAAGAACTCGAAGAATTCGAACGAACCACTCGCAGCCTCGTCACGCCCCTCGCCGCCAGCGCCTGGTTGAGGAAGTCGCTGTCGCTGACCACGAGGTCTATCCTGGCCCCGGCGGGGAAGGAGATCGCCTCGGCGACGTCGATACAGGAAGAAGGAGATGAAGAAGAAGAGTTGGCGTTGTTGTTGGTGGTGCTGCTGTTTCCGTTTCCGTTTCCGTCACTCCCGTCGTCAGAAGCGCCTCCTCCTCGCATCTCCTTCCTCCTCCTGCTCTCCCTCCACGAGTAGTCCGTTCCGGAGGCCAGCGCCTCGAGGTTGCCGTCGGCGTAGAGGGCCACGGCGGCGTCGGGCATCAGGGCGGGGAGCAGGCAGACAGAGACGTCCCACAAGGAAGAAGAGGAAGAGTTGGTGTTTTTGTCGCCGTTTTTCGCAAAACCCCTCGTCTCGTTGTCGTTCTCCTTCTCCTTCTCCTCGTCCCACCAAAACGCCGCCAGCCCGGCGTTGCTGAAATCCGCAGGAGAGCTCACGTCGAACGGCGGGGAATCACCCAGCTTGCCGCCCCTCTGCGCCAGCAGGTCGCCGTAGCCGGCTTTGGGGGCCGAGGAGACAACGACCTTCATCCCAAGCTCGTCTCGCCACGGCTCGCCGCCGATGGCCACAGAAAAACCCGATTCCAAATCGGCCGCGGAAGCCGCTCCCGCTCCTACTGCTGCTCCGGCGTCGTTCCCGGACCCGCCGCCTTTGCCCCCACCAGAGCTCGAAGACGCAGCCGCTCTCGACCTCGACGACGGCAGATGCGACGACGAAGACTGCGAGAGCTCCCGGGCGGAGGCGACGACGTAGAAGCGGCGGCCGTCGACGGGCAGCCTCCTGCCCGGCGCGGCGTCCCTCACCTCGACCGAGGCCGCGGGGCTCGTGTCCGTCAGAGTAAAGCCCCTCGATGGAAAAAGAGCCACCCCTTCCTTCGCGGCAGTTAAATCATTCACGAAGGCCTCCTCCCCGCTGGGGATCGGGGCCACGGACAGGGCGACGCGGAGGGCCCTTGCCGGTCCCAGGGAGCGGGACAGGAACGCGGTGAGGCCAGCGGCGCTCGAGGAGCTCGGCACGAGCAAGGCAGAGGGGGAGAAGCCGAGGCGCGGGCCCCGGTCCGGGGAGGGGAGGGTTGCCGGGTCAAAGCCCGGGGAGCCTCCGAGGGAGAGCTTGGATGATGAGGAGGAATATCGTGAAGAAGAAGAAGGAGGAGGAGGAGGAGGAGACAGCACGGAGGAGGCGCCGGCTCTCCAGGCAGAGGAGAGCGTCCCGAAGAAATCAAACGAGGACGACGACTCTTTCTCGCTCGTCGAGTTGCCCCCGCAGCCGCTGCTGCTGCTGCTCCCGCTGCTACTGCTCCCGCCGCTGCTGCCCCTCCCGTCGTTCAGCGACCCGCCCGTGAGCACCGCGACGATCCTCCCCGTCGAGAGGTCGATCAGCGGAGCGCCCGAGCTCCCCCTCGAGGTGCTCGAGATCCTTTCGTCGCCGTCGCCATCAAAGTAACGCACGCGCCAGTGCGTCGCCGTCGTCGGGGGAGAAGACAGAGAGGCGGAGGAGGACGAAGAAGAGGAGCTTCCTCCTCCTGCTCCTGCTCCTGCTCCTGCTCCTCCTGATCCTCCTGCTCCCCGCCAGGCAGCCCTGTCGACGCCCTGAAATTGCGCCGTGACCTCCCGAACGAAGCTGGCGCGAGCCGGGCCGCCGCCTGGGAAGTGGATGGCGACGAGCGAAGAAGCAGGGAGAGGAGAAAGGTTTCCTCCTCCTCCTCCTCCTCCTCCTTCATCGTCGTCGCCTTCTTCTCCTCTCCCTCTCCCTCTCGAAAACACCTCCACCCTCGGCGGGTCCACCACCGCGTCAAACCCCAGCGCGTACGCCTGGAACGACGCAGGGACGCCACCGGGAAGCTCCAAGAGGGCCACGTCGGGCCCCCGAGAGAACCACCGCAGCGCCGCTCCCTGAACCACCTGCGGCGGCGGCGGCAGCCTCACCGACCCGCAGGGCAGGTAGAGAGAGGAGGAGGAGGGGGAGGAGCCGCCGTTGTGTCCGCTGCTGCTCCTCTCTACCGCGACGCCGTAGCCGAAGGCAAAGGTCCAGAGGTCGAGCGTGGACAGCGGCGACGGGGACGGGGAAGCAGAAGGAGTTCCTCTCAAACAGTGGTCGGCTGTCAGCACCAGCGGCCTCCCTCTCCTCCCGGCCGCGGCCACCAAGGCGCCGGAGCAGGTCGCGAGCGCGCGGAGGTCGCGGGAGAGCGGGGCGAAGATGGCGACGGCGCCGCGGGAGGCGTTGGCCAGCAGCGAGGGGAAGCAGGAGGCGAGCGGAGGAGGAGCAGGAGGAGGAGTTGCTTGCCGCTTGGCTGCCACTGCTGTTCCTTCTTTTCTTCCGGCGCCGCCGTCGCCGCAGCTTCTCCTCCTCTGGCCCGTCGACGGGAGGAGCTTGCGGAGGTCGTAGGTGGTCCTCGAGACACCTACTTCGGGGAGAGAAGAAGAAGAGGAAGGAGAAGAGGGAGAAGCAGAAGGCGAAGGAGACTGAGCTTCTTCCTCGAGCTGCTGCGCCGCCGCCTCTGAGAGCTTCCTTCTCCTTCTTCTCCTTCTGTTCTTTCCGTCGAGACGCAGACGCAGGCGCTCTTCCGTTGCTGATGGAGGAAGAGGTAGAGAGGCGTCTTCGTGCGACTGCAGCACGGCGGCGACGCGGAGCTCCAACTGATGCCGCGGAGAAGAAGAAGAAGCGGAGACTCTTTCACCTTCTCCTTCTCCCTCTTCCTCTTCCTCTTCGGAAAGCGGCAACACCACCTCGACGACCGCCGTCCCTCCTGGCACGGCGCTGCTGATCAGGGGGCCCCCTACCCGGGTACGCAGGTCCTCTCCCGAGACTCTGAAGCAGTGGAGGGGAGGAGAAGAAGAAAAAGAGGAAGAAGAAGACGGATCGCAGGAGGGAGGGCGAGGGCACTTCCGTCGGCTATCGACCTCCTCCTCTTCCTCTTCTTCGTTTCCTTCTTCCTCTTCCTCTTCGTCAGCGCAGCCGTAAACGAAGAGCTTGGCCCCCTCGGGGAGGACCACGCGCTCAAAGGCCACCACCTGCCACGCGGGAGAAGAAGCAGGAGCAGCAGCGGTCTCGAGGGCGAGGCGCCAAGAAGAAGAAGGGGAAGGGGAAGGGGAAGGAGAAGAGCCCCCTTCTCCTCCTCCCTCTCGACCCCGACTCCAAACGCCCAGAGGCAGCGCGTCGAAGCTCCTCGAGCTCTCCGGGACGCTCGCCGAGGCCTCTGGCGCTGCGAGGGCGATGTCCGTGGCGGTCAGGCGCGGCGAGGTGACGAACGGAAGCGGGGTGGCGGTGGCGGCTGGGAAGTGGGTTTCTCGGAAGATGGAGGGCGAAACGGTGAGTTGTCCGAGTTGTCGAAGGTGCGAATGGGCGAATCTGCGTCTCGTGCGAGCTTCTCAAAGCTTCTCCTCCGCCAAAAAACCGTCGATTGCGATACTATACGACCAGTACGACCAGTACGATCCATAACTTACCTCGGACAGCGCAGAAAAGGCACGCCAGAGCCACGGCGGCGAGGGCGAATGTCGACGTCGACGACGATGTCGACATTCGCTTGCACATCAACTCCGCCTGTCGTCGCCGCCGCCACCGCCACCGCCGCCGCTCTTGGATCTTCGTAATTGCTCCGATCGCGCTCATGGCAGGCACATGGTCGTCAAGGAATTCATGTCGAGGGGTAAGAAGCAGGAGAATGAGAGGGTAGCTGGAGAAGGAACGCGCTCGAAAGAGTTTCTTCTCTGTTGAGGTCGACGGCGACGTCTCAAGCTTTTTTTTTTTTGAGTTCTGATTTTCCCCTTCATTTTTTTCCGCGCTTTCGAACAGCTTCAACTCGATGGCCGCGCGGAGAGGCCTCGTGGCGCTCGGCGCGAGGGCGCTTCGGGCCAGCGATGCGCTCACGATGTCGGAGTTTTCCTCCTCTCGCCTCCTGGCGTGCGAGAGCGGCTTCAACGTCGGAATTCGAGGCAGCGAGAGCCCGCAATCATCGCCACCATCGTCGCCGTCGATCGCCGCTGCTGCTGCTCTTCGGTCGATCTCGTCTTCAACCTCTTCAACCTCATCCTCTTCTTCCTCGTCGTCCTCGCCGACCGCGCGCACATACACCGAGCGCAAGCTCTTCGCCTACCCGCCGCACCAGGTCTTCGACGTCGTCGCGGACGTGCAGCACTACGACCTGTTCGTGCCGTGGTGCGTGCGCTCGACGGTGCTGCGGGTCGGTGGAGGTGGCGGGAGTGGAAGTGGAGAAAGCGGAGGAGGAAGTGGAGAGAGCAAAGCGAGCGACGAAGAAGAAGAAGAAGAGGGCCGAAAGACGACAGCAGAGGAGGGAGCCCCCGCTGCTGCACTTCCTTGCTCGGGCAAGCTCGAGATGGAGGCCGAGCTCGTGGTCGGATTCCGCAACTTCTCGGAGCGGTAAGGACAGAGAGAGAAGAGAGAGAGAGAGAGAGAGAGAGAGAGAGAGAGAGAGCGTTTTGGGTTTCTTTCATTTTTTTCTTCCTTCGCGCGTTTTGTTCGTCTCTCTCTCTCACCTTTCCTCTCTCTCTTCCTCTCTCTCTTTCTTTCCTTTTCCCAATTTTACCACCTCTTCTCCAAACAGCTACACCTCCAACGTCACCCTCACCCCGCCCTCCTCGGTCCTCACAACGGCCTCGGGCTCCTCCCTCTTCCGCCACCTCGACTGCCGCTGGAGGTTCGCCGAGGGGCCGCTGCCGCAGAGAACGACCTGGGTGAGTTTTTCCGTCTCCTTCGAGTTCCGCTCGGCGGTCCACCGCCACCTCGCTGGCGTGTTCTTCGACGACGTGGTGCGGAGGATGGTGACGGCGTTCGAGGGGAGGTGCGCGGAGCTGTACGGGGCACCGAACATCGGGAGGCGGCGGCGGCGAGGAGGGGCGGCGGCGGCTTCGGCGGCGGTGGAGGTTTCGGAGGCGGGAGGAGGAGGAGGAGGAGGAGAGAGCAGAGGCAAGGTGCCTGCGTGAACACAAACAGAAACAAGTCAGATTCAGAAACAAAAGACTGTAACACCAACGAACGGGGAAAAAGTACTTGAAACATCAAGCGGGCGCGGAAGGAGGAGGAGGAGGAAGAGGTTGGAGAAGAGGTTAAGTCCCCCCCCTTTTTTTTCTTCATTTTTTTCTCCTTTTCATTTTCTGCTTCTCTCTCTGTCTTTTCAACTCTTCTCTCCCGCGCGTCTCTCCCCCCCTCCATCTAGTCGTCTCTCCCCCCCCCTTCCACACGATGGGGGCCTCGCGACGAGAGGGTCAAGGAGGTTGGTGGCCCCTGCCCCCCCCCAAGCCCGCGGCCTTTGGGATGCACTGGCCCGAAGAGCAGCAGAGGCGACGACGACAACGGCTGATTGGCGACGATGATTCGTCTTCTTCTTCTTCTTCTCCTTCTTCCAGCTCTCTCTCCTCCCGCTCCCTGTCTTCAACCATGGTCGGCCCTTCTCCAGCGATCGCAGGCGAGCGTGCCGCGACAGCTGCCGTGGAGGCTCTGGCGGGGGCGGCGCAGAGGCGGAGGGAGAGGCGTTCGACGGAAGCGTCGTCGTCGTCGTCGTCGTCGTTGTCATCGAGTCGCCCATCGACTTCAATGCCGACGACGAGCTCTTCTTCGCCCTCTGAGCGCCCGCGCGGCGCTCGCAGCCCTTCGACGGACGCCCTGCGCGGCGGCGGCAGCAGCAGCGTCGGCTCCGACCCCGTGACAGAAGACAAGAAGCCAGGGGGCTGGTGGCCCTTTGGGAACCGCTCGAGCCCGTCGTCGTCGTCGTCGTCGTCGTCGTCATCGAATACGCCATCAACCTGGGGCTCGTCGTCGTTCTTCGCCCCGAAAAACTCTCAACAGCAGCAACACCACCACCACCGCCGCAACAACAGCGGCCCCCCACCGCCTGAGGAGCGCATCCTCATCTCCGAGATCGTCCTCCAGGGCATTGAAGACGACTCCACCATCGCCGCAGCCGCCCGCTCAGCCATGACGATGCGGCCCAACTTCGCCTACACTCTGACCGAAGTCCACGAGGACGTCCGCCGGATCTTCGACACCGGGTTTTTCACCGACGCGACGCCCGTCGGCGACGACACCCGTGACGGCGTCAGGCTGACTGTGGCTCTGAAACCTTACCCCAAACTCCGCTCCATCGTGGTCACGGGAGCCGATGCCTTGCCCACCAAGGTCATCCAGGACGCCTTCGCGGGACAGACGGGCAAGACAATCAATTTCGGAGAGTTCCGTTCGGGCCTCGACGCGCTGTCGCGGTGGTACGACGAGCGGGGCATCCCGGCGAAGGTCTCGGTCCCTACCGACAGGGCCGACGGTTCGGTCGACCTGCACTGCGCCGAGCCCAGGGTCAACAGCGTGTCGCTGGTGTTTGTGGACAGGGAGACGGGCGAGCCCAAGGCGGCGCCCGCGCCGAAAGGTGGTGGTGTTGCGAGTGGAAGCGGCGGTGGCGCAAACACGAGCTCTTCTTCTTCGACTTCGGCGTCGAACGCGTTCGCAGACGACAACAACGACGAAGAAAATTCGTCGCTCGACGCTCCCGTCGTCCCTCCCGGGGGCTCCGGGTACACGAAGCCCGAGGTCGTACTGAGGCAGCTGCGCACGTCTCCGGGGTTGCCGTGGTCGAGCCTGACGGCGAGGGCTGACATCGACGCTGTCTACGCGACGGGGCTGTTTGAAGGTAAAAAGAGGGTTCGATTTTATTTTCCTTTCCTTTCGAGCCGAAAAAGACTTTTTCCAAAAGACTCACTCTCTTCTTCTTCTCCTCCTCTTCCCCTTCTCTAATCCAGACGTGAACGTCGTCCCCAGCCCCGCCGAGGGCTCGACCGAGGACGACCCGCGCGTCGACGTCACGCTCTCGGTCTGCGAGCGCAAGACAGGTGAGAAATTTCGAAAGTTTGAGTTTTTTTCTTCTTTTCGGGTTCTTTTTTCAAAAAACGAAAAAAGAAAAGACGCTCACCTCTTTCTCTCTTTCTCTCCTCCCCCCTCCAATCCTAGGCGGCCTCTCCGCCGGCGGAGGCATCTCGGCCCAGGGAGCGGCCGACGGCGCCCTCCCCGGATTTATTGGCTCGGCCTCCTTCTCGCAGCGCAACCTCTTCGGCCTCGGGCAGAAGCTGGCGGCAACGCTCGAGGTCGGCCAGATCGACAAGCTGTTCCGATTGAACCATTCGGATCCCTGGATTTTGGGCGACCCTCACCGCACGTCGCGGGTGGCCAGCCTGCAGAACACGAGGTCGAGCGGGGCGCCGATCTATGGGGCCGTGACGCTGGAGGAGGAGGAGTTCTTCGGTGGCAACGGGGGGATCGGGCTTGCCGGTGGAGGCGGCGGCGGCGGCGGCGGCGGTGGAGGCGGAAGCAACAACGACTCCTACCTTTCGCCTTCATCTTCTTCCTCCTACTTCCCGGCGGATAGCGACGCGGGCGCGCTGGACCCTTCGGGGCAGTACGCCGGCTCCCCTTCGAGGTCCACCGCGGCGGTGGCGGCCGCGAACGCGGCGGACGCGGAGTCGCCGATCATCATTTCGAGGCTGACGGGTAAGGAGATGGAGGAGAAGTTTTTATGAGTTCGTCGAAAGTCGGGTCTTTTTCTTCGACGCGCGCCGAAAAAAAAACTCATTATTTCTCTTCTCTTTCTTTCTCTCTATTCTTCCAACCCTTTCCTAGGCGGCGTCGAATACTCCCGCCCGCTGTCCGTGGGCTGGACCGGCACCCTGGGCTTCGGCTGGCAGCGCGCTTCGGCGGTCGACGAAAAGGGCAGGACCCTTTCCACAGACGCCTACGGTGCTCCGCTGACGCACGCGGGGGGAGGGAAGGCAGACACGCTGGCGACGGCGCTGCTGCGGGCGAGCTACGCCGGTTCCCAGGGAGAGGCGCTGCTGTCGCTCGAGCAGGCGCTGCCGCTGCGGCCGTCGTGGCTCAACTTCAACAGGATTCGCGTGAGGGCGGAGAAGAGGGCGAGCCTGGCGGCGCTGGGGATGCCTGCACTGAGGGCGTCGGCGACGGCTCGCGGAGGTAAGAGAGAGGGAGAGAGAAGAGGAAGAGAGAAGAGGAAGAGAGAGCGGGAGTGGAGAAGAAGAAGAGCGAAAAAAACGAAAAAAAAACGAAAACGAAAAAAAACTCACCTCTCTTCTTTTTAAACCTCTTCCCTTCCTCTCTCCCCCCACCTAACCTCCAGGCGCCGTCTTCGGCGACCTGCCCCCCTACGAGGCTTTTTCTCTCGGGGGCACCAACTCGGTCCGCGGCTACGGAGAGGGCTCGCTCGGCACGGGACGAGCCTACGCGGAAGCCACCGCCGAGCTCCTGTTCCCTTTACCCGTCGGCGGGGGCGCGCTCGAAGGGTGCCTGTTCGCCGACGTGGGCTCGGACCTCGACACGGGCGCCGCGGTGCCAGGGGACCCGGCCAGCGCCCGTGGCAAGCCCGGTTCCGGGGCCGGGATCGGTGTTGGTGTCAGGATCGATTCTCCCGTGGGGCCCCTGAGGCTCGAATGCGCTCTGTCTGACAGGCTGCAGAGGAGGTTCCACCTGGGGATCGGGTCTCACGGATAGAGAGAGAAGAGGGAGAGAGATGTGTTCTTTTCTTTTTCGTTTTTTGTCTTTGGTTTTGTTGGCGAGGAGGAGAGAGAAAGAGAGGGAAGAGAGAGTGCAAGAAAGAAATAGTTTTTTCCAGTTCTTTTTTTCAGTTTCGTTTTCTCGTCTTTTCGAAAAGAAAGAGAGAAAGAGAGAGCGCACGCGCACGTGCGCTTCTCTCCTCAGCATTCGCGTCGTCACCATGCGTCCTTCTCTGGACGACGGGGAGCTGCCTCTCGTGGAGCGGGGCGCGGCGGCGGCAGCAGCGAGCAGCAGCAGTGGCAGCAGCAGGAGGAGGAGCACGATGACAAGCGACGATGGCACCGACGTGCGAGCAGCGTCGTCGTCGTCGGCATCGTCGTTCTCGCACCTCTCTCGCCGACATAGGAGGCTCGCGGCGCTCTTTCTCGGCGTCGTCGCCGTCGGGACTTCTTTTTTGATCCTCTCAGGTAAGAAATAAAGAAAAAAAGAAGGCGTAATGATGCCAGAGAAAAAACGGTCCGAAGAAGCTCACCAATTGCAATCGCGCCTTCGACCTCGACCTCCTCTCTTTCGCGCTCCCTCTTTTCAGCCCCGTCACGCCGCCTCGCCTCTTCCTTCGCCACTCCCCAACCCCTCCCGCCCTGGGCCCAGCCCCTCGTCCGCGTCCGCGTCTGCGACGACTCGTGCCCCTCCGCGAACGACGGACGCTGCGACGACGGAAGGTTCCTGTTCCCGCGAGAGAGATCTTCTTCTTTGTCTTCTTCAACCTCCTCTTCTTCGACCTCTTCCTCTCCTTCTTCTCCTTCCTCTTTCGATCCCCTCGACACCTCCCCGACCCGCGAGGTCAAGTGCGACCTGGGAACGGACTGCAGCGACTGCGGCGGGGAAGCTTGGGAGGCGTGGCTCCCCGCGGAGCTCGCGTCGGACCTCCCCAGGCCGATAGCGGAGCTCCGACGAGGAGGAAGGAGCGACGGCGGCAACGGCGATGGAGAAGACGAAGAACAACAAGAAGGAAGCACCTCTTCTTCTTCCCCTCGTTCCTCCTCCTTCCGCGTCTTCGCCACGAGGACGGCCACGGACCCCCCCTTCGTCGCGGTCCACGCCGACCCTCTGCTCGACGTCGACGTTTCGGCGCAGCTGGCGAGCCTGGGCACGGTCGAGCGGGGGCTGACGCAGGTGTGGAGGGCGCGGCTGAAAAAAGTTTGCTCGGCGAATTCTCTTCGGGGTTTTTCGCCATCGTCAATTTCTTCTTCGCCTTCTTCCTCTGCTTCCTCTTCTCCTCTCGTGCTCGACGTCGGCGCCAACTTCGGCTACTACTCGCTCTTCGCGGCCTCCTTGGGCTGCCGCGTCGTCGCCTGGGAGCCCGTGCCCCGCTTCCGTTCCTTCTTCGAGGCGGCGCTGCTCCTCAACCCGCGGCTCGCGGCGCGCGTCGAGGTCCGGGGCGCCGCGGCGTGCGACTCCGACTCTGGGAGTCCCGGTTCCGGCTCTTCTTCTGGCGTGGCGCTCGCCGTTCCCGAGAGGGGCGTGTGGGGCACCGCCTCTGTCGAGGGGGCCAACATCGACCGGGAGCTGGAGAGGAGAGAGGAAGAAGAGAGGAGAAGAGTAGAGGGTGAAGAAGGAGGAGGCGAGAATAGGAGGTCGAGCTCTTCCTCTCATTCTCTTCCTCCTCCATCTCCTCCGCTCCTCCGAGTCGAGGCCCGCTGCGAGCGAGTCGACGCGACCGTCGAGCGGATCTGGAGCGCCACGAAGACACCACACAGCCAGCGGAAGGTCGCGCTGATGAAGGTGGACGTCGAAGGGTTCGAGCCCGCCGCTCTGGCGGGCGCGGCGAGGCTCTTTGACGCCGAAGAGGAGGTCGACGACGGCGACGGAAGCGACCGAAAAGGAACGAAAAAGTTCAACAACCCTTTCCGCTCCTCCTCTTCTCGCTCCTCCTGTTCCAAATTCGGCTCTCTCTCCGACGTCGTCCTCGAGTACAGCCCCGGGATCCCAGAGCGCAACAACGCCTGGGAGAAACTCCACGAGTGGCCAGCGATGCTGCTGTTCCTGAAGTCCAAGGGCTTTGTGCTCGTGAACGTGCCGTTTGGCGGCGGCGCGCCGGAAGCGGCGACGGCAGGGGAAGACCTGTTGAAAGGGGATTGGGAGTCTCCGCTGCCCAGCTTCGAGGAGGTCACGCTCGAGAACCTGGCCGCGGACGTCAGCGACGCCGAGAAGCTCCGACTCAGGACGCTCGGGTGCCCCCTGCCGCGGGAGCTGTTTTCGAGCAAAGAAGAAGGAGAAGAAGAAGGAGAAGAATCTCACGCGACGAGCAACACCGACGACGACGACAGCTCTTCTTCCTCTTCCTTCGCCTCTTCCCTGTCCCACCGGCGCGCCTTCTCCCGCTGCAACGCCATCCCGGAGCAGCTCCACCCGCACTCTTTCCGGGCCACCTTCGGGCACAACACCAACGTGTGGGCCGCGCGGAAGGGGTGGGAGAGGACGAGGACGGAAGGAGGAGGGGAGGAGGAGGAAGGAGGAGGAAGAAAGGAAGGAGCCGAGAGAAGAGGAAAAGGGAAAGGAAGCAGCAGTCACCTGCTCCGGCTCGGGCGGCCTGTTGGCGTCTTCGGGCCCTTCGACCCGCTGACCTCCTGGCTGCCGACGACCAGGAGTGGGGTGGGGATGGGGGGGAGGCTCTGCGACGCCCTGCCGCTGGAGGTGAAGGTGGCTCACCGGTGCCCTTGTGACGGCGGCGAGAGAGGAGGCGAAGAAGAGAAGGGCGACAGCAGCGAGAACGACGACGACGAACAAAAGAGCAACGAAGCTTCCTGCCGCGCCCGGGAGGAGCTCGTGAGCTCCCTGGCCCAAAAAGGCCTGATGCCGCCTCTGCATGGCGACAGCGAGGCGAGCGTGGCGCTGCTCGGCGGGCGGAGGTGAAGGTGAGGTGAGGTGGCGGTGGGAGAATATGTAACAGTAGAAAAGAAAGGAAACTTTTTTTTTTCACAACGAAACGACCAACGCTTTTTGCGTTTCGTTCTCTTTCTTCTCTCTCGTTCTCTTTCTCTTTCTCTGTCTCTCTCCTGCGCCTTGCATGCGCGCGACAACTCAAAAATCAAAAATATGCAAAACTCCTCTCTCTCCCTCTCGAAACATCTTCAGAGTCCCCCGTGCTTGTCCTTGCCCGGCTCCGTCAGCGGAACAAACCTCACCCCGAGCAAATCCTTCTTGGTGAAGCCGCCGCTCTTGTCGCGGCTCTTGTCGATGACGCTCAGGACCTGGTTCCCTCCCTCCGGGCCCAGCGGGATCACCATGCGCCCCCCGGGCTTCAGGGCGTCGACCAGGGCCTGTGGGAGCCTGGCGGCCGCGGCGCCGACGTGGATGGCGTCGAACTTGCGGCGGTTGTCTTCTTCTTCTTCTCCTCCTCCCTCCGACGACGACGGCAGAGGCCGCGACGGAGACTTCGACGACTTCTTCTGCCCCCCCGCGCCGCCGCCGCCGACGAATAGCTCGTCGTCTCTCTCCAGCGCGCCCTGTGCCAGCACGTTGGCCGCCCCGACCCTCACCCTCCCGCTCTCCAGCGCCTCCGGCACGACCCTGCGCAGCGACTCGAGCGAGCGCCGAGCGAGCGGCGCGTGCTTCTCGACGCCGACGACCTCTCCTCCGCGCTCCGCCACGAGCTTGTAAAGGCATGCCACGAGGTAGCCGCTGCCCGACCCGACGTCGAGCACTCGGGCGCGGTCCTTGTCGACGAGCGCCGGGGCGAGGAGGTCGAGCATCTCGAGGTGCATGTGCGGGGCGCTGATGGTCTGCCCGAAGCCGATCGGGGCGGGGGAGTCCTTTTTTTTTCAAGTTCATTTTTTTGTCGGAGGTCGGGGTTGAGCGTCTGACGAGAGAGCGACGCCATCGATCTTCGTTTTTTCTCGTCCATCGTCTTCGCCACTCAATCTCCACATCGAAAAGAAGCCGACAGCCTCTGTTCTTCGACACAGGGCAGCACGAGACTGTTACAATGTCGACAGAGTGCGGTGAAGGGAGATCAAGTGCCAGGCGCGCCGGCCAGGACAAGCACATGCGACGAAGAAACGATTCCGGTCGTCGTCATCCTCGTCGCCCTCTCGAGAAAAACCCTCAAACCCTCCTCCTCCGCCCACTCCGGTCCCCCCTCTCTCACCAGATAAATGTTGGCCCTCGACTCCTCGACGGGACCGATAAACTCCCTGCGGTCCACGGCCCTCATCGCCTCGACGGCCGCGGGGCAGAAGGCCTTCCCGCTCCCGCCGCCGCGGCGCTGCGCGACGAGGTAATCGACGAGCGACCCTTGGTCGCGGCCGCCCCCTGCAAAGGTCCACATCCCGCCGCCGTGCGCTTTGGGGACGACGAGGGAAGAAGAAGAAGAAGAGGAGCGAGGACGAGCTCCTCGTCTGCGGGTGGTGACGGCGAGGACGGTTCTTCTGGAGGCTACTGCGGCGGTGGCGAGGGCTGCTACCGCGGGCATAGAGGGAGGGTAGAGAGAGAAAGGGAAAAAAAAAAACGAAAAAAGTGATTTTTTTTCCTTTTGATTTTTTTTTCTTCTTCTTCTTTTCACGTTTTTCTTCACTCTCGCTCGCTCCTTCCACACGGAGAGAGAGCGGCTCTTGCTTTCGCTCGATCGCTAGAAAGCAGCTCTCTTCTGTCCTCTCTCTGTTTCCCTGCAGCAGCGCAAGCGAAGAAACAGAGCAGGCTCCGACTCCGCTTTCTCGATCGAGAACTCGCATCTAGCCGCCAAGCATAGTCGTCGTCGGTCGACGGCGACGAAAGAGAAAACGATGCCGTCCCCTCTCGCGCCCCTGGTGACCAACAACGAGGTCGCCTTCGTGCTCCAGGTGCGTAGATGAGGTCTCGCATATCGTAGCTGTGTTCTGCCGCGAAGGATAGCTCTCGAAAGGCTATAGAAGAAGCGCAGAAAAGAAAGAATCGAACTCGATTCTCGCTTCAATCGACCAATGCCTTTTTTCTCTTCTTCTTCTCAACCTCTTCCACCTCCCCCCCACACCAGGCGATCTCCCACCGCGTCCTCCGCGCCAGCGGCCGCCGCCCCCACGACGTCCGCCACCCTTCGTTCGCCTTCTCCCCCGACGGAGCCGTCTGCACGGTCTCTCTGGGCAGCGACGGCCCCACCGCCACCGCCTGCGTCAGGGCGACGCTCGGCGCGCCGTTCGCGGACCGGCCCGGGGAGGGGTCGCTGCGCTGCTCCGCCGAGGTCTCCCCGGCCGCGGCAGCGAGCTTAGCGGGCCAATCTTCGTCGTCCACACTGGCGTCGCTCGCCGACCAGCTGACGCGCCTGCTCGAGCGCTCGATCTCGCACCCTCGCGCCGTCGACCTCGAGCAGCTGTGCGTCTCCCCCGGCCGCGCGGCGTGGTCCGTCCGCGTCGATGCGTGCCTCGTGGACGCAGGGAAGAGGGGCGGGGCGTCGGCTGCGAGCGCCGCGGTGCTGCTGGCGGCCTCGGCGGCGCTGAGGTCGTTCAGGAGGCCCGATGCCGCCGTCGAGCAGGTTGATGCTCTGGTTTCAGGAAAGGCAAATCCAGCGGCAGAACAGGTCGAAACTGAACTCGACGAAGATTCTCTCCCGTCTTCTTCCTCCTCGAAGGTCGTGGTCCACCCGGCGTCGGAGAGGCCTCCGGTCCCGCTGGCGCTGCGGCTGACTCCCGTGGCCGTCGCCTTCACCTTCCTGTGGAGCGGCGGCGGCGGCGGAAGTAAAAGCAGCAGCGAAGGAGCAACGACTCTGGTCCTCGACCCCGACGCCGCCGAGGAGGCCGCCGCTGCCCTCCGAGGCTACGGCTGCGGCGCCACGTCGACCTCGCCGGCCTCGGGGCTGCTGGTCTCGGCTGGGGCGCCCTCCGGCGACGTGCTGTTCCTCGACAGGGGCGTTCCAGGCAGCGGCGGCGCGGCCCCGGTGCGGGTGGGAGGAGGGATCGCTGGAGCCCTCCTCGCCGCGCGCGTCGCCTCCGCCGCGGCGCTGGAGATCTCGAAGGAGCTCGAGAGGGCGCTGAGGGAGCACGAGGAGGCCGTCAATGCCGCGAGGGTGAGGCGGCACGTCGAGAAAGGGAGCGGAATTGGAAGTGAAGGAGTTGGAGCTGCTGCCGTTGCCGCAAAGGCTCTGTCGCTGTCGTCTTCGAGGTCTGTCGCCGCCGTCGGGGCCCTCGACGCTTCCACTACTGCTACTGCTACTGCCACCGCTTCCGCTGCGGTCGCTCCGGTGGGCCTGCCTGCGGCGAAAGAGCAGCCCGTCGTTTCCGCCTCGAAGAAGAAGAGCGAGAGCAAGGGCGGAGGGGAAGGAGAAGCGGCGGAGGAGAAGAAGAAGGAAGCGGAAGAGGTCGAGATGGAGAAAGACGAGAAAGAAGAAGAGAGCGACGGCGCCCCTCCTTCTCTCCTGGCCTCCTCCTCCGAGCAGCAGCAGCAGCAGCAGCAGCAGCAAAAACCCAAGAAGAAGAAGAAGAGCAAGAGCGGCGACAAGCCCTCGGGCTGGCGGTCGGAGGAGCTCCGGGCCCGCGCCGGGAAGCGTTCCAAGGGAAGTGACGAAAGCGGAGGAGGTAACGGTGACGGAGGAAGCGGCGACACGCTGGAGCAGATCGCAGCGATGATCGGAGGAGGAGGAGGGAGCGCGGGAGGCCAGCGGCCCTCTCTGGCTGCCGCGGCGACGCGGAAGCATAAGAAGAGCTCGAAAAAGTGAAGAAGCGAAGAAGAAGAACTCGAAAAACTGTAAAAAAAAAAAAACTCAAAACACTTTCCACTTTTCATATCAATCATGATCTGAATCGTCTCTTCTCTCATCATCGGAATCTTTACATAATAATCAAATATCTGAAGGGCACATATCGAATTTCGAGGATCGTATATCGGACAAGGGTGGGTGGGTTGAGGGTTGATGAGGTCAAGGCATACGGGTGTGGTGCTAGTGTACGGATTTTACGAAGTGTGAAAGAAAGAAAAAAAAGCATTTTTTTCAGTTTTCTCAACTTAACTCTTTTCTAAGTTTTTTCCCCCTCTTTCTCTCTCTCTCGAGTGGAGTGCGTTTTTGTGTGATGGATGTGGTCTTTTTGATAAAATCGCATCGGAAAGAATTCTGGGAAAAAGGGAGGCAGTGGATGGCGTTGTTGTCGTTGTTGAAATTTTCGAGAGTAAGTGAGAAAAGCATTTGAGGTCTTTTTTGTTTCGTTTTCTCGTTCAAGAGGAAAAAGAAACACGAGGGGGGACGCGCAGCGCTGTGTCTTGATGGATGAAGTGTGTTGTCAATGGAAGAGGATCGGAAGAGGTGGGGGTTTGGTGTTGTTCAAAGAGTTGACGGCACGCAAAGGTGCCGTAAAAAGGTTTGGTGTTGATGTGTGTTTTTTTCCCTAGCAGAGCATAGTTGTTGTCGTTTATGACGGTTCTTACGAGAGGAGCGAGCGAGCATTGAGCTCTCTCATTCTCTCTTTTCTTTTTTAATTTGTTTTTTGCTTGTTATGATTTTATAAGGCAAGGGTGGGACGGTGTTCTAATACGAATTTTGATGGCGGCGGAAAGCGGAAGAAGAAGAGGAGGAGGATTCGGGGTCGATAGATCGAAGACGACGAATGAAGTCTAAAATCTTCGAAGAAAAAGAGTTCTTCTCTTTTCTTCAAACGCAGGTCGGCACGACGAAGGCGGACGCCGAGTTACCAAGCGAGCGCAGGTCCGACGAGGAGCCGCCGGCGGCAGCGACGACGACCTTCTTGTTCATCGTCTCCTTTTTGCCGTCGAACTCCTCGGCTGCGGCGGCGGCGCCGCTGCTGCAGGCCGAAGGGGAAGAGGCGGGAGCGGCGCCGGCGGCGGCACCCGTTGTTACGCCGCTGTTGACGCCTCCGCCCCCGGGAACGACAGCGTCGTCGCTCGCGGTCGTCGCCGGCGTCGCCGGGGCGGCGGCGGCGGCAGCTGCAAGGCCGGCGGCCAGCTTGGCGAGGTCGAGGTCAGAGGGGACGCGGGGGACTGGCCTCAGAGTCGCCGCCGCGGGAATCGTCGCCGTCGCCGCCGCCGTTGTCGTCGCTTGCTCCTCCTCGGCGGCGGGGGCGGCGGAGGCGACGAAGAAGCGCGGGACGAGCTTCGAGGACGAGAACGAGCGCGGGATGCCAGCGCCGCCGTCGTCGTCCTCCACCGCGGCTTTGGCGGCGGCTGCTGCTGCCTCTGCCTCTGCCGCCGCCGCTCTGCGCTGCTGCTTCCTTGCCCTCGCTCGCTCCTCCTCCTCGAAGGCCCCCTCCGCGGCCGCCAGCAGCGCGTCGAGGGCGCTGGAGTGCGCGAACCGCTTGGCCTTGGCCGCGGCCGCGGCCAGCGGCGACTGCTCGCGCTGCTGCTGCTCGCGCTGCCTGGGCCTCTTGGCCGAGGCCGGGAACGCGAGCGGCGGCGGCAGGAAGGGCGCGACGCGCGCCGTCGTCGTCGTCCTCGTCGTCGCAGGAGCAGCAGCAGCAGGAGGGGCAAGGGCAGCAGAGGAGGAGGAGGGGGGGTTCCTGGCAACGACCATCGCAGCGGGGATCGTGGCGGGATCGCGCTCGATGAGCCCCTGGGCGCAGGCCTGTGAGTTTTTTGACAGTGGGTTTGGGGAGAGGGAGGGAAAGGGAAAAAAACGCGTGAGAAGGGAAGTCAAAAAAACTCCCCCTTTGCTGAAGTGGAGGGTGCTTTGTTGTCGTTCTCCGTTCGTTCGCGTGTCGTTTTGAAAAAAAAACGTCGGACGGCTCACGATGGCCCTCATCCGCATGCCCTCGGTTTCGAGCCCTTCCGGTTCGAATTTCGATCTCGCCCCGATCCCGATGGCTAGAGCACGCCGCGATAGATCGCCACGGCCGGTGCCCGGGACCGGAGAGAAAGGGCGGAAAGCGAGAAGAGATGATGCGTGTTTTTTCCCTCTTTTACTTCAGCGCTTCAACGCCGACAACGAACAAGGCAAGATGATTGGGAGGGTAAAGTTTTCTTCTTTTCTCCTTTTTGGTACGCACCTCGTGCTCAACAGCGGCGAACCTGGAGCTCCTCTTGCTGGAGGAGGCAGAGCCCTGTCGCGCCAAGCGAATGAAATGCTTCTGGGCGTGCGAGGCGACCTGGGTGGGCGAGCGGCTGTCGTTGTTTTTTTGTTTTTTTGATGTCGTGGGTGAGAAGGTGAGCGGAGCGCCGTATCGAGGTCGAATGGAGGCAAAAACTCTCTTCCCCGCTTCTCTCGCCAGCCCTCTCTCCGACACTCACGTGACCACGAACGTGCGCGAGATCTCCTTCCACTTCCCCTTGCCTAGCGCGGCGAGGCCCTGGATGAAGGCCAGATGCTCCTCTGCGCTCCAGGGGGATCCCCTCGAGTTTGGCGTCGCCGCCGCCGTCGCCGTCTGCAACGGATTCGTCGCAGCCACCGTTGCTTGCATCGGCGCGCCGCAGCCTTGCTGCGCGGCCTCGAGGGCCGGGGTCATCCTATTGGACGGGCTGAGGCGTGTCTTTGCACGAGCTCGTGGGAGTTTGAGGGCGCGAGGAGCGTTTGGCACTCGACGCGCGGGGGGGTGATGAGACAGAGCAGGAAGGGAGGGAGAGGAGAGAGGGTAGAGAGTTGTGAGAGCTCACGTTCTCAGAGGTCGAGAAAAAAGGTGACTTGGAGTTTTCTTCAAACGTGGCCAGAGAGAGAGAGCTTGATTTTTCCCCCGGTTTTTGGGGGAAAATCGAAAAAATAGATTTCACAGGTCTCTCTCGTTTTTACTTCCCTCCTCTCCGCCCGCTGCTGCCCCTCCCTTCCCCTTCTTCCTCTTCCCTTCCTCCCTCCTCCTCTCGGCAAAGTAGTCGAGAACCACCCCTTTCGGCAGCTCCCGGTGCAGCTCCCGCACGCCGGCAACGACGTCGTTAGAGGGGAAGGGGTTGGCAGAAAACACTCTGTCGAGCGTCGCTTCGGCAGCTTTCGAGAGGCGCGATCCCCCGCGGCGGCCCAGGCCCTTCTTGGTGGACCAGGTTCCGTCCTCTTCCTCTTCGTTCTCGCCTTCGGTTCCTTCTCCCTTCTTGCCGCTCCTCCTCGCGTCTGCGGCCTCCCTCCTCCGCTGCCGCTCCTCCTGCTTGAGCGCCGACGTCGCCTTGGCCCTCGCGGCCGCCGCTGCCCCCGCGGCGGCGTAGGCTCCGAGCGTGCTCTCCCTCAGCAGCGCCCTCGCGGAAGAAGACTCGCTGCTAGTGCTGCTGCCTTCGCTCGAGCTCGAAGAAGAAGAAGACGACGACGAAGACGGGAGCAGCTCCTCGACTGAGCGCAGCCACTGCAGGACCTCGCTGCGGTCCAGGCCCGTCAGCTTGGCCAGCGCCGCGACCTTGATCTGCCGCCTGCTGAGGCCCGCGGCGTCGGCCTCGAGGGCCGCGGTGGCGAGCGCGGCGAGCTGCGCCGTGGTGAGGCCCGCCGTCGGGTCGAAGAAGGACTTGACGGTGAATGAGGAGGTCGACGGCGACGGCGACGGCGAAGAAAGCGGCGGCGGCGGCGTCGAAGCCATCGACAGCGACATCGAATCGTCTCCGTGGCTTTCGACGGACGCCCTGGCGACTAAGATGGCCCTCGTTGCTGTCTCAGGTCGGCGGATGGACGCACAACACTTCTCGTGCGCGTTGATGCGCGAGAGAGGAGCACGAGAGGCCGGGGGAGGGCGGCGATTCGTGCCGCTGACGACGACGGGCAAGCCGCCGTTGATGCCGCCGCCGCTGCTGTCGCATGTCGGAAGGCCGCGGCTCCTCGCTGCCCTGCCTGCGGAAGCGCTCGACGTCAGCAGGCACGCGGCGCTCATGCCTAGAGCTCTGTGGATGGAAATTCGAAGAGAAGAACGCGGTTTCGTCTCCTCAACGACGAGAGAGAGAGAAGAAGAAGAAGAAAAAGTTCAAGTCGAGTCCAAGGAAAAGCATTGAAATTCTGGCCTGCAACCTCAGTTCTCCAGAAAATTTCTCTTCCTCTTGAAGACTCTTCCTTCTTTTTTACAACCCACCGCCGCGCGGGCGCTCGCCTTCTTTTTCCCTCTTTCACTTCTCCCCGAACGCGACCTCGAACACGCTCCCGTAGTCCTCGTGGAAGGAGGCGTCGATTTCTTCTTTGACGTCATCCGCCAGCTCGTCCCAGTCCCGCCGGTTGGCTTCCGGCAACGCGACGCGCTTCACTCCGGCCCTGCGAGCCGCGAGCACTTTTTCTTTCACTCCGCCCACGGGGAGGACCCGGCCTGTGAGGGATACCTGAGAAGAGAGGGATGGGTTAGAGGGGGGGGGAGAAGAGGGAAGGCAAGATGAGAAAGAAGCGGAAAAAAGTTTCGACTTTCTTTTCTTCGACCTCAAGAAAAAAAAGAAAAGAAAAAAGAAAAAAAGTAAAAAATTTCCTCTCACCTCCCCCGTCATCGCCAGGTGAGGGTCCGACGCCCTCCCCAGCGCCAGAGACAGCAGCGCCGTCACTAGCGTAACGCCCGCCGACGGCCCGTCTTTGGGAGTGGCCCCGGCCGGGACGTGGACGTGAATGAAGGCGTCGGAGAAGAAAGCTGGGTCCGAGGCCGCGGTGGGGGAGAGAGCGCGGGCGGCGTCGCCGAAGGTGAAGCTGTTGTTGTCGCTCTTGTTCGAGTCTTCTTCTTCTTCCTCTTCTTCGCCGCCCTTCCCTTCCTTGACCAGTTTCGCATAGACGGCGCGGGCCACGGTGTGCGCGATCGTCGTCGACTCCCGCATGACCTCTCCCAGCTGCCCCGTCGAAGAGAGACCCCCCTTGCCAGAAGAGGAAGAAGAGGAGCTTTCGTCGTCGCTCTTTGATTTTTGACGACGCCGCCGGCGGCTCGCGACCGCGGCCTCGACGTGCAGCGTGCTCCCTCCCCCTGCAGTCCAGGCAAGGCCCGTCGCCACCCCTGGAGGAGGGGGCCTCCCCTCGGCTGCGGAGTAGAGCTTGTCCTGCGAGAAGGGAGGCTGGCCTACGAAGTCGGGGAGGGTCTCGCGGGTGACCTCGATGGCCGGGGTGCCCTCGACGAGCGTCGCCGTCGCAGTTTTCGTCGGCGAAGAAGAACCTTCTCCTCCTTCTCCTTCTCCTCCTTCTGTTTCACCTCCTCCGCTCTTCTTCAGAGGCAGCACCACGCTCCCGGCCTCCACCAGCCGCAGTGCCGCCTTCCGGTACACCTTCTCGATCTGCTTCTTGAGGTTGCGGACCCCGGCCTCTGAGCAGTATTCGTCTATCAGCCTCCGCAGCGCGCCGTCGTCGAGCGAGACGCCGCCGCGGGGCACTCCCGCGTCGGCGCGCGCCGCGGGCTCGAGGTAGCCCCGGGCGATCGCTTCTTTTTCTTTCCCGTAGTAACCCGGGATCCGGATGACCTCCATCCTGTCTAAGAGAGGACCGGGGATGGCCTCGAGCACGTTGGCGGTGCAGACGAAGAGGACGCGGGAGAGGTCCAGGGGCACGTCGAGGTAGTGGTCGAGGAAGGTCGCTGAGAGAGAGAAGTTTTTTTTCATTTTTTTTTGGAAAGTTTTTCGAAGAAAGAACAAAAAAGGTGAGTTTTTTCTTTCTTTCTTTCGTCTCGTCTTCTTCTCTTCTTCTCTTCTTCTGTTTTTCTCTCTTCTCTCCATCCACTCCTCAAGCTTCAACTCTCACCGTTCTGCTCCGGGTCCAGGAGCTCCAGCAGTGCCGACGCCGGGTCCCCCTGGTGGCCCCTCCCGAGCTTGTCTATCTCGTCGATGAGGATCAGCGGGTCGGAGACGCCGCAGGCCTTCAGACACTGCACGGCCTTGCCCGGCATCGCGCCGACGTAGGTGCGGCGGTGGCCCTTGATCTCGGCGACGTCGGCGAGGCTGCGTTTTTTTTTTGCAGAAGAAAGAGCGAAGAAAGAGAGAAAGAGAAGAGAGTGAGCTTTTTTTTGTCGTCGAAGTTTCGACCCTCGACGACGCCGACAAAGATAAAAAAAACCCGAAAAAGGTTCAAAAAAAGGCTTTAAAAAACCTCTTACCCTCCGACGGAGAACCTGTAGTACTTCCTCCCCAGCGCGTTCGCGATCGACCTCCCCACCGACGTCTTCCCCACCCCCGGTGGGCCCGCGAGACACAGAATCTTCCCGGCCGTCCCGCCTCGCAGCGCGCCGACGGCGATGAATTCCAAAACCCGAGCTTTGACGTCGGCGAGGCCGAAGTGGTCGCGGTCGAGCGTCTCTTTCGCCTTTTTCACGTCGAGCGTCTCGACCGTGGCGACGCCCCAGGGCATGGCGGTGAGCCACTCGAGGTAGTTGCGGGTGACGTTGAACTCCGAAGAAGAGGGCTCGAGGGCCTGGAGCTTGCCGAGCTCCTCCTCGATGACTCGCCGGGCCTCCTCGGGGATGCTTCCGCCGCTGCCTCCGATCATTTCTTCTCCCTCTCCTTTCCCACCTCCACTTTCACTGCTGCCGCGCTTCCTCTCCGTCGCAGCGAGCCTCTCCCTGAACCTCTGCACCAGGGCCGCCTTGTCATCTTTTTCTAATCCCAATTCCTTCTTGATCGAGCGAAGCTGTTCTGTGAGGAAATACTTGCGCTGGTCCTTTGAGATTTTTTCTTCGACGCGGCGGCCGATGTCGGCCTGCAGCCTGCAGAGCTCGGCTTCTTTTTTCAGCAGCAGCAGCGCCGCCGAGGCCCGCTCGGGCACCCTCAGCTCCTCCAGCACGGATTTCTGTAATTCTTCGCCCGGAGCGGAGCAGAGCGAGGCGGCGACGTCCGCCAACCTGCCCGGATCGTGGAAGTCGCCGCCCAGCGCCGCGAAGCTCTTGAGCTGCTCGTTGTAGAGCGGGTGCATCGTCAGGAGCTCCTTCAGGGTCGCGACGGCCTCCATGGCCGTGGCGCGGAGCTCGTCATCGGAGGCCGGGTCGTGGGGCTCGTCGCGGAGGTGCTCTACCGTGACGCGGAGAGGTTGCTTGTCGCTGCCTCTCCCAGTCTCGGCTTTGTCGGGCCCGGGCTCTCCGACAAAGACGCCGGTCCGGCGCAGGCGGCGGTGGCCGAGCAGCAGCAGCTGCGCCGATCCGACCCCTTCTCCCTCCTCGATCCCGCTGCTGCTGCTCAGGGCCAGCGTGTGGATCTGAGCAAAGGTGCCGACCTCGTGGAGGTCGTCGGCTGCGGCGGAAGAGGAAGAAGAGCTCCCTTCGGTGCTGCTAGTTCGCAAGTCGAGGAGCGCCGCCGCTGCTGTTGCTTCTCCTCCTCCTTCCGCAGCCGAAGAAAAACCCGCTGCCGCCGCCGCTTCCTTCTTCAGGAACGCGCCGACGTACGGCTGCCCCCCGCCCGCCGCCCTCGCCTCCGCCACGGCCCTCCTGAGGGCCGCCACCAGCCCCGGGTCGTCGACCGTCACGGGCATCAGCACTCCGGGGAAGAGCGGCCGGCGCGTCAGGGGCACGGCGAGGACTTGGGGGTAGCGCGCCTCTGGCCTCGAGGGAACCAGCGCCGCCTCCGTTGTCCTCGTTGAAGCTGAAGTTGCTGCTGCATTTTCGTGCGTCGTCGAGTTATCCCACGCGCGGGAGCGGTGCGAGGAGTAGGACCAGGTGCGGCCGTGGGGGCGGTTGAAGCCCGAGGTGCCGCGGATGCTGGTTGGTGGAGATGGAGAGGTTGAGGTGGGAAAAAGGGAAAGAAAGAGAGAGAGAGAGAGAAGAAGGTTGAGGTTGAGGTGAGCGAAGAAAGAAGAAAATCAACGGAAGCATTTTCCCTTCGCCTTTTTTCGCCTCTTAGCGGGTCCGATTCTCCACGGATTGCCCTTGTGCAATCGCAGAGACGTACATAAATGCCTGCTGCTTGCGTGCTCAAGTGGCAATGGAAAAAACGCTCTCTCTCTCTATTCACCTGTCCCAAATCCGCGACGCGGCGTCGCTGCTTCCGCCACCGCTCCGATTGCTTCCGCCGCTAGCCGACGACGACGATGATGCGAATCCCCTCGTGCTGCTACTCGCTGCCCCTACTCGAGACCGGCTCGCCGCCGCGGCAGAGGCAGCGGCCAGCCGAAGCGCGCGCGCAGCTGCAGCGCGAGCGAGGCAAGAGAGCAGCATTCTCTTGAGAACGGCGGCCGAAGCCGGGAAGGACGAAGAGCGGCTGAAAGTGGAAAAAAAATGAAACCTGATCTTTTGCAAACTCGAACGAAAAAAAAGAAAGAACTCCTCCTCTCTCTCTTTTCTCTCTCTCTCTCCCTGTTGGTATAGAAAAAAAAACACGAAATCAAAATCAGCGAGGCACGATGCTCCTGGAAAGCCCGTCAAAGTCCCCTCCTCCAGCAGAGGCCGAAGAAAGCAGACCCGCGGCCTCCTCCTCGAGCTTCAGAGACAAGTTGACTCCGACACGCCCCTTGTTCGTAACTCCTCCGATGGTCTTCCCCGAAGGAGCTCCAGCGCCTCCGCCCTGGGACCTTTTCGCGTTCCCTTCGTTGACGTTGGTGCGAAGGACAAACCTCCTGCCGGTGGCCGGGCGAGGGGACTCGGGCTCGATCTGCGGCGGCTTGGGCGGCGAGGCCGGCGCCCTCTGCCTCTGCTGCTGTTGAGCTTGCTGTTCTCCTCCGCCTCCGCCAACGATATTCTCCTTCTTCGCCGGCGAGGAGGGCAACGAGCGCTGCTTGGGCTTGGGAGGGCTCCTGACGGCGCGCTGGAACGGCAGCGGGACGGAGGCAGTCGCGGCAGCAGCGGCGACAGCGGAGTTGAGGGAGGTGGCGGAGGCCGCCGAGCGCGCGCCGCTGCCGCTCCCGATCGCGGCGGAGGCGGCCCCGTTCACGGCTAGCGCCCTCGCGATCCTCACGGGGTCGTCGCAGACCAGGCGCAGCTGCCTGGCCCAGGTGGCGGCGTCGACGGAGAGCTCGAGGCGCGGGGCCGAGGAGGAGGAAGAGGACGAAGGGAGCGACCTCTTGCTCGCGTTGTTTTCGCTCTCTGCCGCCACGGCCGCAGCGGCCTTGGCCTCCGCCTCCGCCGCGGCGGCGGCCGAGGCAAGCGCGTCCAGTTCCGCGGGGGTCGCCTCCACCTCCACGCCCAGCTTCTTCATGTGCTCCAGGAAGGCCTCGGAGTTGGAAGCTTTGCGCCCGGGGAGCCACCCCATGCCCCTCTTCGCCCCGATCGCGTTTCCGAACCCGCCCTTGGCAAACTTGGCAAGGGCCTTTGCCACGTCCCTCTTCAGCCCTTCGAGGGCTGCTTCGAGCTTGTCCGCCGCAGCCAGGGCGTCTTTTTGAGCCTGCGCCGCGGCCCTCTCGGCGGCCTCGGCGCGCCTCTTCTCCTGGCCGGCGGCGGCCTCGGCGGCCTGCGCGCGCTCGCGGAGCTCCTGCTGCACCTTCCGCAGCGCCTCGGAGGTCGCGGCCAGGGACGCAGCGCGATCGGAGGCCGTGGCGGTGGCGGCCTTCTCCCTGGCGAGCTCCTTTTCCATCGCCTGTGTTGGGATCGGGAGTGGGTGGGGGGGATGGAGAGGAGAGAGAGAGAGAGAGAGAGAGAGAGAGAGAGAGAGAGAGAGAGAGAGAGAGAGAGAGAGAGAGAAAGAGAGAGAGAGAGAGAGAG